>Ga0316207_10000291_pt1 | contig 92918 bp, 74 predicted proteins | sample 6weekpyrite_MG_FD_204943 | JGI IMG/M metagenome (GOLD analysis project Ga0316207, IMG submission 204943) | Microbial mat bacterial communities from mineral coupon in-situ incubated in ocean water Damariscotta River, Maine, United States -... | ecosystem: Environmental > Aquatic > Marine >...
TACAAGCTGCTGCTAATTCTGCTGCAAAACCTCGACTTGGTGTTAAGTGTGTAATGCCACTACCAATTGTGGCGATAACTTTATGGCCAAAAATAGCAAGACCCGCAACAATACCAAAACCACCAAGAGGTAAAATCCACCAAGCAATTGCTGATTTAGCGGCAATTTCACCACCATTATCAACAATACTAACAACCGCAGCTAAAGGACCAATTGCGTTAGCAACATCGTTTGAACCATGAGCAAAGGCCATAGCACAGGCCGTTACTATCATTAAAATAGCAAATACCTTTTCTACGTTAGCATAATGGGTTTTAAGCGCAGCAGACTCATCAAACTTCAGGCGATTGATAAAGAACTTTCCTATTAACGCTACCACAACAGCGGTAATAACAGCATAAAGATAACCGTCAGCTGTGGCGATATGTAAATTAAGGTGTTTCAAACCTTTTTTAATTGTTACTAGCGCCAAAACAAAACCGGCTAAAAACATATACAGAGGCACCCAACGTTGAGCTTGTTTTAATGGCTTATCTGTATCAAAAATAAGTTTTTGCGCACTATTAAAAATAAGAAAAGCAATAACACCTGAAATAAGAGGAGTGATAATCCAACTACCGACAATACCACCTACTTTAGACCACGTTACTGCATCAACACTAACCCCCATTGCAGCAAAACCAACAATGGCACCAACAATAGAATGAGTAGTAGATACAGGCCAACCTAATGCCGAAGCGATAAGCAACCAAGTAGCGGCGGCAAACAGCGCTGAAATCATACCAAAGACAAGGAGCTCTGGAGTTTCAACAAAAAAGCTTGCATCAATAATGCCTTTACGAATAGTAGAAGTAACTTCACCGCCAGCTAAATAAGCACCTGCAAATTCAAATACCATTGCAATAATAATAGCTTGCTTAATAGTTAAGGCTTTTGAGCCAACAGAAGTACCCATTGCATTGGCAACATCATTTGCACCAATACCCCACGCCATAAATAAGCCAACTACAGCTGCAATAATAACTAAGGTAGAACCTGAGTTTAATAAAATATCCATCGGTTAAACCTTATTTTCTAGCTAAAAGAATTTCTAAACGTGCACCAACACGTTCAGCAAGATCGGCTAAATCGCCAACCCAATCAATAATTTGATATAAGAACATTACATCAACTGGATTCAACTCACTTTCAAGGGCAAGCAAATCTTTACGCAAGTTGATTTGCATAGAGTCAGTATCATCTTCAATTTCATCAAGTTGATTGATCATTTTTTCAACCAACTCAACTTCACGACCTTTAAAGCCGGTTTCTAATAAATCATCTAATTCATTAATTGCTTCTGCTGCTTTTTCAGTTGCAGCAATACAACGCGCTAAATAAGCATTAAATTGTTCTTGTAAACTTTCAGGAATTTCTAATTTACGCCCTAAAACACGACCGGCAATATCTTTAGCTTTGTTGGCAATTTTGTCTTGTTGAGTAAGTAACTCAAGTAAATCAGCTCTATCAACAGGCATAAACAAACCGCCAGGTAGCTCTAAACGCAATTGGCGCTTTAATGCATCAGCATCTTGCTCTAGTTTTGATAATTTACGACGAACTTTCGCGGCTTCACTCCAGTTCTGCTCGCTACAAGCACTGAAAAAAGGAATAAGTTGATTACTACATTTAACAACCAATTTAATATGTTTTTCTAATGGTTTTATAGGTGATTTTGCAAAAACACCTAATATTGAATTTCTGGCCATAATGGGTTTCCAGTTATTATTTTTCGTTGCAAATTTGCTGTTACGAATTTTCAGCTATAAATTTTCTGTTAGGAATAATAGCGCATTTACTTAACTAAGTTAAACTTTGCTACAAAACAGTGAAATCACAACATATATGATTAGTTTATTTCATCGAAAAGGAGTATATGACAGTTATGTGACAGTTTTATTACAGAAATAATACTAGGGAAACTCATTTTTTGAACATATCAGTTACCATGTTAGAATAAAAATAAATTATAATTAATACAACTATATATATGGCATATTTCAATTCATGAGTATTTACAAGTATTTCAAAGGTGTTTAGTTAATGTTTTGGAAAAATGTCACTTCTGTTTTGACGGGTACAGTTGTGGCTCAAGCTATTCCTATATTAGGTAGCCTAGCAATAGCAAGGTTATATACTGTTGATGATTTTGGTATCTATTCAGCATGGCTAGGAATAGTATTAATTTTATCCGTTATTTCTACGGGTCGATTTGAAGCTTCGATTGCCGTCCAAGCACCAGGAAAGCAACAACATTTAGCTTTTCAAGCAACCAATTTTTTTATTATTGCTATGGGAGTTTTCTTAACTTGCATTTTGATTTTTTTAACACAAATTGATATTTCATGGCTGAATATTTTTGAATTAGATTTCTTGTTACTATTAGTGCCCACTGGCATGGTGATGGCATTTTCTCAAACTCAGCAGTCTTTTCTCGCTGCGAGTGGACAATATAAATTATTGTCAACTTTAAGAGTGGTGCAGGCGTTATTGATTGTTGTTCCTCAAATACTTATTGGTTATTGGTTTAAATCTCCTATTCATTTAGCAATTTCTCACTTTGTTGGCATATTTATTACTATATTTATAGTGAAATACTTTAACCCTGATCTTAAATTGTTTACTTTTTACAAAAAAAAATTATTGCTAAGTTTTTACAAAAGGTATAAAAAATTTCTGCTCTATTCGTTGCCTGCAGACTCCATGAATAGCCTCTCGGCTCAATTGCCTGTAATTGTGATTACGGTAAATTTCGGTCCAGAAACAGGAGGGATTCTAGCGCTTACTATGAGAACATTAGGAGCCCCAATTGGAATCCTTGGCAAGTCAGTGTTAGATGTATTTAAAAAATATGCAAGTGATGAATACCGTTTGCTTGGCTCTTGCTCTAATATCTATTTAAAAACGTTCTACTATCTAACATGTCTCGCTGGGATTTTTTCTATTTTTATATTCTATTTTAGTGAGGTACTATTTACGACTCTGTTTGGGAGTGAGTGGGTTCAGGCAGGTGAAATAGCTATTTTATTATTGCCTCTTTTTGCTCTTCGTTTTATTGCAAGCCCACTGAGTTACCTTATTTATATAGCAGAAAAACAAAATGTAGATCTAATTTGGCAGATCTGCTTATTGTTTATGACGCTTATTGTGCTTTATTCTGAGGCTTCATTTGAAGATACGATTAAGTTTTATAGTGCAGGTTACGCTATTTTGTATCTGTTTTACATTCGTTTGACTTATAATATGAGTTTAAATAAATGAATAATAATGAAAGTGGATATGAAGCTTACGGCAGTATTTCAGCAGTTTTAGCTATTTATTTACCTGTACATCCATCTATGCAAGGAGTACTCATCATGTTGGGTATTCCATCATTTCTATTAGGTTTTTTATTATTAATACCTACTTTGTTCTTTTTTTTAAAAAGCAAGATAGACCGTTTTGAATTTCAGGTTTTCTTTATATTATTTTGTTTAGTTATGTGGCTAGTGTTTAAGTCCCTTACATCACAATCTATCGGGGGGATACAATTTCTGAGAACATTAAGCAGTTTTATTTTATTAATATTATCATCAGTGTGTGCGTATGTTGCAGCTAAAAATAGCCAAGTATCATTAAATACTATTGCAATATTAGGAAGTGTGGCGTTAATACATTTTCTTTATGTACTGACTTCAACAGGCTTTACTTTTGGAGATTTAGCATTTCAATCCTTATCGTCTAATAATGAAAAACAAAACTATCAAAGCACAGCTTATTATTTTGGATTTGTTGCGGTGTTTTTCATATCCCAGGTATTCTCATATAAAAACTCATCGAGAAAAAGGCTAGAATCTTTTGTTTTCATCATAGGTGTTATTACTTTTATGTCTCTGGTTGGTGCGCGAGGATCTGTAATTGCTATATTATTTACGTTTTTGTTTATTTTTATTATAGCTAAACGGGTGCGTTCATTTAAGTTAATTGTTGTTACCTTGCTGATGGTTATTGTAAGCATGACTGTAATAAATATAGACTTCCTATTAGAGCATTTAACTATTTTTCAGAGGTTTCAAAGTTTAGGTGATGGTTCTGATTCGTCAAAAAGAGTTTTTTTATTTACATCTGCACTTGAATTATGGACATCTTCACCGGTGAATTTTATTTTTGGTAATGGCATAGCTACATTTCCTGACTATATAGGTAAACAAGGTGCTGGTTGGTACCCCCATAACTTTTTATTAGAATGTTTAGCTGAAGCTGGTATCATCTCAGTAATACCACAGTTAATATTGTTTTATTTTTTCTATATTAAGGCAAAGCACTATACAGATCCAAACCTGTACGTTTATAACTTTTCTTTAGCGCTTGCCATTTATTCTTTAGTGAACTTTCAATTTATAGGAGGGATTTTAACTATGTGGAATCCATTTTTTTTCATACTATTTGCTATTTTCAGTTTAAATAGACAAAAATGTATAAATGAAGAGCAAACCCAATGATAGTTATCATTGATTATGGCATGGGCAATTGTGGCTCGATGCAAAACATGATAAAAAAATCGGGTTATAAGGCAATAATATCTGGAAAACAAGAAGATATTGAACTAGCCACCACCTTGATTCTTCCTGGCGTTGGGGCATTTGACAATGCTATGAAAAAATTAACTGAATCTGGGCTGATAGATATTATCCAGAAAAAAGTGCTTATTGATAAAGTACGATTTTTGGGGGTTTGCTTAGGTATGCAACTGCTATTTAGCCATAGTGAAGAGGGCAATCATTCTGGTTTAGGTTGGTTAGAAGGTAGTGTTGAACGGTTTTCTTTTTCTTCTCCTGAATATTTATCATTGAAAATTCCTCACATGGGTTGGAATGAAATTACCTCTCCTAACAGTAGTTTTATTTTTGCTCAAATGGAACAGCCTAGATTTTATTTTGTACATAGCTTTCATGTTAATTGCCCTAAAGAATATGTTATTGGTGAAGCAATTTATGGCTACAACTTTGTTTGCGCTGTCAATAAAGAAAATATTTTTGGTGCTCAATTTCATCCAGAAAAAAGTCATAAATTTGGTCTACAGTTTTTTAAAAACTTTTTAGGTGAAACATGTTAAGTACTAGAGTCATCCCCAGCTTATTACTTAAAGGGGTAGGGTTAGTCAAAGGACAAAACTTTAAAAACCATAAATATGTGGGCGATCCTATTAATGCAGTACGAATATTTAATGAAAAGGAAGTTGATGAACTGTTTTTTTTAGATATTACTGCATCTCAAGAAAACAAAGAGCCTAATTTTAAGCTACTTGAAGATATAGCCACAGAAGCATTTATGCCTTTAGGTTATGGTGGAGGAATCACTAATTTAAGTCAAATAGAACGTTTGTTTAAAATAGGCTTTGAAAAAGTCATTATTAATACCGCTTGTCAGCTTAACCCTTCATTAATTACACAAGCAGCCGCAGTTGCAGGCTCACAAAGCATTGTTGCTGCTATTGATATAAAAAAAACTTTATTTAGATCTAAGTCTGTTTTTATAAAATCTGGAACGATAAATATTAAACAGTCCCCTGTTGCTTATGCTCAAAAATTAGAAGCATTAGGGGTGGGAGAAATTATTCTTACTAGTATCGATCATGAAGGGCAAGGTAAAGGTTATGATTATGAGTTAGTAAAACAGATAAGTCATAGTGTTAACATTCCCGTTGTCATATCGGGCGGTGCAGGTCAACTTGATGACTTTAAAAAAGCGGTTGATTCTGGCGCTTCAGCAGTAGCGGCTGGTGATATGTTTACGTTTTATGGTAAGCACCGAGCGGTATTAATAACTTATCCAGAATATGAACAACTTACAAATTTATTTAAAGGTAGTTAACGTGACAGAAAAAAAATTTAAACAGTGTACACGCTGCGTTATGGATACTAGCGATAAGCAAATAACTTTTAATAGTGAAGGTGTATGCAACCATTGTATAGAGTTCGATAACATAACATCACTACGTTGGTTTCCAAATGAACAGGGAGCAAAAAAGTTAAATTTAGCCATTGAAAAAATAAAGGCTGAAGGCAAAGGGAAAGATTACGATTGCATTATTGGATTAAGTGGCGGAATAGATAGTTCATATTTAGCAGTAAAACTAAAAGATTATGGTTTAAGACCATTAGTTGTGCATGTTGATGCTGGTTGGAATAGCGAACTTGCAGTATATAATATTGAACAAGTAGTTAAATATTGTGGTTTTGACCTTCATACTCATGTTATGGATTGGGAGGAAATTAAAAACCTACAAGTAGCCTATTTAAAGAGTGGTGTTGCGAATCAAGATGTTGTACAAGATCATGCCTACTTTTCTTCTCTTTATCACTTTGCTGTAAAAAATGGCATAAAAACAGTAATAAGCGGTGGGAACATATCAACCGAAGCTATATTTCCGAGCTCTTGGCATCACTCAGCCATGGATGCTCGAAATATTCATGCAATTAATAAAGAATTTGGCTCATCTAGCCTCAAATCTTATAAAACTATTAATATTTTACAATATTACTTGTTTTACCCTTACATATATAAAATGAAAACACTAAGACCTCTTAACTTTATGAAATATAATAAAGATGAAGCAATGCGCTTCTTGGTAAAAGAGGTAGGTTATAAGGAATATGGCAGAAAACATGAGGAGTCAATTTTCACCAAATTTTTTCAAAATCATTATCTTCCTGAAAAATTCGGTTATGATAAAAGAAAGCCTCATTTAGCAAGTTTAATAAATACTAGACAAATGTCACGTGAACAAGCTTTAATTGAACTTAAAAAGCCTCTATATGAGACAAAAGAGTTAGCAGATGATATTGAGTATGTTGCAAAAAAACTTGAATTAGAAGTGTCAGAGTTAACATTTTACATAACCTCCCCCGGTATTGATTATTCAGCTTATAAGAACTGGGATTCTGCATATTATTTTTTGAAAAAAATACAGTTTAAAATAGAAAAAATATTAGGAAAGGAAATTAAAAACTATGCATAACTCTATACTCAGACTTTAAAGACAAAAGCTGATTTTAGTATAATGTTACACGTTCTATATTGAGTTAATACTTTGCTTTAAGGAAAATTTTGAAAGTTGTTCATTTAACCTCTGCACACCCTCGCTATGATACGCGTATATTTATCAAAATGACTTCATCATTAGCTCAATATGGTTATAGTGTTAGTTTAGTTGTCGCCGATGGTAAGGGTGACGAATGCAAAAACGACGTAGTTATTGTTGATGCTGGCGAAAAACAAGGCGGCAGATTATCTAGAATGACTAAAACAGTTGCTAAAGTATTTGCTAAAGCGAAAGAGCTTGATGCAGATCTTTACCATTTGCATGATCCAGAGTTGATACCAATAGGATTGAAATTAAAAAAACTAGGTAAAAAAGTAATTTTTGATGCTCATGAAGATTTACCAAAACAAATTTTAAGTAAGGATTATTTAAATAATTTTTTTGCTAAGGTACTCTCTTCTTTAGCAAATTTATTTGAGAAGCTAACACTTAAAAAGTTTGATGCTATTGTTACCGCAACACCTTATATAAGAGATAAGTTTAAAAAAATTAACAGTAATGTCATTGATGTTAATAATTACCCTAAAATTGAAGAGTTTTCTGGTGAGCCTAACTGGCTTAACAAAAACAATCAAATAACTTACATCGGTGGTATTACTAAGGTGCGCGGTATTTGTGAATTAATTAATTCACTTAAATACACTCAAGAAGAAACTCGCTTAGCATTAGTTGGATCTTTTTCTGAGCAACATTTATATAATGAAGTAAAACACTACCAAGGCTGGGGTAAGGTTGATGAACTTGGTTGGTTAGATCGCTCAGGTGTTAATAAAGTATTATCACAATCGATGGCCGGAGTTGTTACTTTACACAAAACGATAAACTACGTAGATGCCTTACCAGTGAAAATGTTTGAATATATGGCCGCAGGCATCCCTGTTATTTCATCCAATGTACCTTTATGGCAATGTATTATTGAAGAGGCTGATTGCGGTTTGTGTGTTGATCCTCTATCACCTAAAGCTATTGCTCAAGCAATTAACTATTTAATACAAAACCCTGAAGAAGCCAAAATAATGGGTAGAAATGGTCGAAAAGCAGCATTCACCAAATATAACTGGCAAATTGAAGAGCAAAAATTAATAACACTTTATCAGCAACTTTTAGCATAGTTGTAAGGTCTATCTGTATATTATGATTAAACAAAAATGCGTTTGGTATATTTCAAAATATGCAAATATTGCCAAGTATGGAGCTGAAACTCGTCAAGCAGCATTCTGTAAAGAGTTTTCAAAGAAAGGTTACAATGTTAAATTAATAACCTCTAATTCTTCACATTTATATTCCACGCTTCCTAAAATAAAAGGGTGCTACTTTTTAGATAAAAGTGAGAAATTCGATGTCATTTGGGTTAATACACCACAATACAAAAAAACAACAAGTTTAAAGCGCATCATTGGATGGGTTTGGTTTGAGTTTTTCGTTATTTCATTACCTCTTTTAAAAAAACATCAAAAACCAGATGTTGTTATCGCGTCATCATTATCATTGATGTCAGTTTTTTCAGGATGCTTTTTTAAACTTTTTTATAAATCAAAATTCATCTTTGAAGTTAGAGATATTTGGCCTCAATCTTTAATCGATTTAAAAGTAATATCAGTAAGAAATCCGCTAATTTTTATTTTAGCTTTTATTGAAAGACTAGGTTATAAGTATGCTGATAAAGTTGTTGGTACTATGCCGGGTTTATCGATTCACGTAGAAAAAATAATAGGGAAAAACAATAAAGTAAATTTTATTCCACAAGGCGTCAGTTTAGATTTTTATGAAAATAATCAACAAACCATTGATAAAAACTATATTGATAAATATATCCCCAAGGGTAAATTTTTAGTTACTTATGCAGGAACAATGGGGGTTGCAAATGTACTAGAGCCCATACTTTCAGCGGCTAAAATTTTAGATAGTAAGGACAATAATATTCACTTTTTATTTGTAGGCAATGGCCGAGAGGAAGGTTCTTTAAGGGCACAGGCTGAAACATTGACTAACGTTACTTTTGCTCCTCGTGTAGATAAAGAAAAGATACAATCAATACTGATTAAGTCTAATATTTTAATTGCTTCTGTAAAGAATGAAAAAGTGTACGAATTTGGCATATCGTTGAATAAATTTATAGATTATATGTTTGCGAAGAAACCTATTATTTGCATGTATTCTGGTTTTCCGTCAATGATTAATGAAGCAAACTGTGGTGAATTTACCCAATCAGAAAATCCAATTGCTTTCGCCGATAAAATCTTAGAGTATGCAAAAATGCCAGATAGAGAACTGCAAAAATTAGGCGAAAATGGCTATGAGTTTCTTATTAAAAAAAGAAATTTTCATGTTTTGTCTGAACAATATATAGAGTTATTTCATGATTAAACGATTTTTCGATGTGTCTGTGTCTTTATTTGTACTCATTTTATTGTCCCCACTTATCTTTTTTATTAGTCACAAAGTTGCTAAAGATCTTGGTTCTCCTGTGTTATTCAAGCAAAAACGCCCTGGATTAAATGGAAAAATCTTTTCAATGATCAAATTTCGCTCGATGCGAGATGCAACCGATGCACAGGGAAATCAACTTCCTGATAATCAACGCCTAACCTCTTTTGGCAAAAAACTTCGTGATACCAGTATTGATGAACTTCCGGGATTATGGAATGTGTTAAAAGGCGATATGAGCCTTGTTGGCCCCAGACCTTTGTTGCTTGAATATCTCCCTCTTTATTCCCCAGAGCAAGCACGTCGCCATAATGTAAAACCCGGCATTACCGGTTGGGCTCAAATAAATGGTAGAAATGCGATAAGTTGGGAAGAAAAATTTGAACTTGATGTTTGGTATGTAGATAACCAATCATTTTGGTTAGATCTAAAAATACTGTTTTTAACAGTTAAAAAAGTATTTGCGAGAAGTGACATTAACGCAGCAGGTGAAGCAACCATGACAAAATTTACAGGAAGCAGCCAATGAAAACTCTCGTTATTATCGGTGCAGGCGGTCATGGTAGAATTGTCGCTGATTGCGCACAACAACTTAATACTTATCAAAAAATTGTTTTTTTAGATGACGGTTTTAAAAAAGCTAAACACAGTGGTCAGTGGCAAATAATTGACGAAATAAAAAGTTTTCCTAACTATATAAACAACTCAGATTTTATTATTGCCATTGGTAACAATCACGTGCGCGGTAAAATTTTGCAGCAATTACATAATGCTAATGCAAATATAGTTTCTCTGATTCATCCTTCAGCAGTAGTAAGTCCAAATAGCGAAATAGGTAAAGGAGTTATTGTTTGTGCAAATGCGGTTGTTAATATCGGCGCGCAGATCGCGGATGGTTGCATCATCAATACAGGTGCTACTGTAGATCATGACTGCGTACTAGCAGAAAATGTACACATATCACCCGGAGTCAATATTGCTGGCGGTGTCAGTATTGCCAAATCTTCATGGTTAGGCATTGGCAGCACTGTTATTGAGCGCCTAACCCTTGCTGAAAATACTCAAATAGGCGCAGGTGCTGTCGTAACTCAATCTACTCAAGCAAACTCTCTTTATTTAGGCGTTCCAGCCAAGCGAGTACGCGCTTTAACAAATATTCAACAGGATTAACCATGCTCAACACGCCTTTTTCTCCATGGCCAAGCTTTACCGAACAAGAAATAACAGCCGTTAGCGAAGTGTTACGCTCTAACAAAGTAAATTACTGGACGGGTCAAGAAGGTAAGCAGTTTGAAAAAGAATTTGCTCAATTTTGTCATAGTCAATATGCCGTTGCTGTGGCAAACGGCACCCTAGCATTAGACTTAGCCCTGCAAGTGTTAGATATTAACAATGGTGATGAAGTAATAGTAACATCTCGCACTTTTATCGCGTCAATCAGCAGTATTATTAATGCTGGCGCAACACCTATTTTTGCTGATGTAGAACTTGATAGTCAAAATATAAGTGCTCGTACTATTGCAAGCGTTATTACAGATAAAACCAAAGCAATTATGTGTGTACATTTAGCGGGTTGGCCGTGTGAAATGGACGATATCATGGCGCTAGCCAAGCAACATGATTTATGGGTAATAGAAGATTGTGCCCAAGCCCATGGCACTAAATATAAAGGCCGCCCAGTTGGCTCAATTGGTCATGTGGGGGCTTGGTCATTTTGTCAGGATAAAATTATGACCACAGGTGGCGAAGGTGGTATGTTAGCCACTAATGACGAAAAGCTTTGGCGTAAAGCTTGGGCTTATAAAGATCACGGTAAATCATACGCGGCAGTTTATGAAAAGCAGCACCCTAGTGGTTTTCGTTGGTTACATGAATCGTTTGGCACAAACTGGCGTTTAACCGAAATGCAAGCGGCTATAGGCCGTATTCAATTAACTCGAATGCCACAATGGCAACAATCTCGTGCATATAATGCAGAAAAAATTCGTCAGGTTTGTCAAAAATTTACTTGGTTAATCGTTCCTAAAATTCCAGAATATGTAGAGCATGCGTATTATAAATGTTATATACATGTTAACCTTGAACAGTTACCAGACAATTATACGCGTGATACAATAATTGATGAAGTTACAAGGCTGGGTGTTCCTTGTTTTTCTGGTAGTTGCTCTGAAGTTTATAAAGAAAAAGCATTTGAACAAACCAGTTTAGCACCCAAAGAGTCATTAAAAAATGCTAAACTACTGGGCGAAAACAGCTTAATGTTTTTAGTTCACCCAACTTTAACTGGTGATGAAATAAATAAAAGCTGTCAGGTTCTTAACTCTGTATTTGATGAGATAGATCAATTAATTAAGAACTAATAAAAACAATAATAAATGCAAAAATCATTTCGCATATTTTGCAATAAAATAAGTATGAAAAGTTATGATTAGACGAATAGATTTAATCCCTAGTTCTCTTAAATTATTGGTGATATTAACCTATGATTTACTTTCTATCACTGCTGCATTCTTCTTAGCGTATTTTATCCGTGTCGGTTTTGAAGGTATTGATATTTCTTGGCAAGAAATTGCCGTTTATTTTACCGTAGCCACATCCACAATCGCATTATTTCATTTTTTTAATATTTATAGCTCTGTCATAAGGTATTTCAATGCAAAATCTTTTTTGCGCATCCAAAGCTTACTCATAGTTACCACGCTTGTTTTTTATCTTTCTGGTATCGTTTTAGGTGCTTTTGTACCACGGTCAGTACCCATTATATTTTTAGTCCTCACTAGTGTAATGATTGCAGGAGCAAGAGCACTGGTAGGTTTTATCACAGATAAACATTGGTTTGATGAACGTGAAGGTGTAGTAATATATGGCGCGAGCAATGCGGGTCGCCAACTCGTACACGCACTTTCGTTGGGAAATAAATACCAACCACTGGCTTTTATTGACGAGAAAAAGCGTTATCAAGATCGAAATGTGGTTGGCTTAAATGTATTCTCTCATTTAAAGATTGGTCAACTAGTAAAAAGATATGGACAGTTTAAAGTGCTCATTGCTGTGCCCCATGTTGATCCTATACGCTTAAAACAAATAGTCTCTTCGCTTGAGCCTTTTGCTCTAGAATTATTAATTATCCCAAGTATGTCAGATATCGTTTCAGGTAAACGTACTATCGATGAATTACGTGAAGTGTCTGTTGATGACTTGCTTGGCAGAAAAGCAGTTGAGCCTATCGCCGAACTGCTGTCAGCCAATATTAGCGATAAAATAGTCATGGTTTCTGGTGCTGGCGGCTCTATTGGTAAAGAGCTTTGCCGACAAATAGTACAACACAAACCCAAAAAATTGGTATTGCTTGATGTTTGCGAAGCCTTTCTTTATGAAATAAACCAAGAGATACGCGAATACTTATTAGATAACCAAAGTGACTTAGTAGTAGAGCCGTTAATTGGTAATGTGCAAAATGGTATGTTGATGAGCCATATTTTTCATAAATACCAAGTACAAACTGTTTATCATGCTGCCGCCTATAAACATGTACCTATGGTTGAGCATAATGTTATTGCTGGTATTACTAATAACGTGTTGGGCACTTATGAAATTGCCCAAGCTGCCATCTATTGTGAAGTAGAAACTTTTGTGCTTATTTCTACCGATAAAGCGGTACGCCCCACTAATGTGATGGGGGCAACTAAACGTTTAGCTGAGTTGGTACTGCAAGGATTAGCGAAAAAAGATCACGATACTCGTTTTGTTATGGTGCGCTTTGGTAATGTTTTAGGCTCTTCTGGCTCAGTAGTACCTTTATTTAAAAAGCAAATAAAAAAAGGTGGACCAATAACCATAACCCACCCTGATATTATTCGTTACTTTATGACCATTCCTGAAGCTGCCCAATTAGTATTGCAAGCAGGCGCTATGGGTACAGGTGGTGATGTTTTTGTTTTAGATATGGGTAAACCCGTTAAAATAGTAGATTTAGCCTATAAAATGACACATTTAATGGGGCTAACCGTTAAAGGTGATAAAACACCTGAAGGTGATATTGCCATCAAATATACAGGGTTAAGACCCGGTGAGAAGTTATATGAAGAGTTATTGATTGGCAATCAACCGAAAAAAACTTTTCACAAACGTATTCTTCGAGCCAATGAGCTTTCAGTTCCTTGGGCTGATGTTGCCAAAATGATTTCTCAACTAACCGATGCTATGCGTGATGAAGATGTCTTGAAAATTAAAGCCTTACTAAAAGAGTTTCCTTTAGAATATCAACCAAACACAGCAGATAATGATAATAGATCAATTGAAAAACAAGAGGAACCACAAGACAAGACATTCTACTCTGCTTAAATCATGTGACATTGATTGATAATACCACTCTCGCTTAGTTAATTTAGCTTACTTCAAGAAAAACTTATAAATTAGTTTGTGTACTAGTTTCCCGTAAGGCGGAAAAGCATTAGATGCGGTATTTATTTTACCTTTTTTAAACACTGATTTTGCTTTTGAAAAAGTTAAAAAGCCTTCATGGCCATGATAGTGCCCCATACCTGAAGGACCAATACCACCAAAGGGCATGTCATCTTGTGCAACATGCATCGCCGCATCATTTAAACAAACACCGCCAGCATGAGTTCTCTCTAATACTTTTTGCTGGGTATCAGCGTTATGGCTACATAAATAGAGTGCTAATGGTCGTGGTCTGTCATTAATATAAGTAATCGCTTCATCCAAATTGTTATAGCTAACAATGGGTAAAACAGGGCCAAAAATCTCTTCCTGCATCAATAACATATCATCATTAACATTATTGACTAACGTGAGTGGTATTTTTCCAGCTTCAATACAAGTTTGCTCACTATCATTGCCTAATGGTGTTAATATAGCCCCTTTCGCTTTAGCATCTGCTAACCATAGGCTTAAACGTTGTAGTTGCGCTTCATTTATAATGCCGCCATAGTCCTTATTATTAGCGACACTTGGGTACATTTTATTGAATTGTAGACTTAGTGCTTGTTTTAATTCATCAACTCTACCTACAGGGCAAAGGATGTAATCAGGAGCGACGCAAGTTTGTCCCGCGTTTAAAGTTTTTCCTAAAATGAAACGTGATACCGCGTCTTTAATATCAATTTGATCATCAATAATGGTCGGCGATTTTCCTCCTAGCTCTAAAGTAACTGGCGTTAAATTTTTCGCTGCGGCTGCCATCACTATTTTACCAACTCGGGTAGAGCCAGTGAAAATTAAGTGATCAAATGGTTGTGTTGAAAAATGCGCCGCCACATCAGGGCCGCCATTAATCACAGCCACTTTGTCATTACTAAAAATATTGCCAAGCATAGTTTTTATCACTTCATTAGTTGCCGGGGTGAACTCTGACATCTTGATCATGGCTCTATTACCAGCGGCAAGCGCCGTTGTTAATGGACCAAGTGATAAAAACAATGGATAGTTCCACGGGGTAATAATGCCAACAACGCCTAATGGCTGATACATAACAAATGCTTTGGCTGGCTGAAATAAAACGCCAACATGGCGTTTTGATGGCTTCATCCACTTTTTAATATGTTTAATAGCGTAATTAATACCCATAATGGTCGGCATTAAATCACCCATTTTACTGTCATCAACGCTACGACAACCAAAATCTTTAGACAGTGCCTGTACTAATTGCTCTTGATATTCAAGGATAGTCGATTTTAGTTGAGTTAAATCAGCAATACGGCTTTGTGCCGATAAATAAGGATAGTTAACAAAAGCTTTCTTTTGCAATACCAGTGCTTCATCAATATTAACTATTTCTTGCTTATCGTCTGCTGCACTATATAAATTACTCGCCATTTTATTCGCCTTAATTGTTGATCTATTCGTTAATTCTTATAAATAGTTCAGAAAATTACCAATATAATGATTGCCATACTAAATTGGATTCATTATTTTATTAACACATTTATTTAAGTATTGATTGAACTGGTTAGCTGATCCGATGAGCTATATAATCATATTATTTATCGAAAGGCGACTATTTTTCATCCAAAAGGATGTAACAAGCAACAACAAAAATAGAATTTATCTATGAAAATTGAAAACTTAATGAATACTAAGCTCATCACCCTTGATATGGATTCAACACTAAACGAAGCCAAAGATCTTTTTGAAAGTAATAAAATACATCACATACTTATTACTGATGATGAGGGACTATTGGCTGGAGTGATTACAGACAGAGACTTATACAAACATTTAAGCCCCACCGTAGGCACTAGCCAAGAAACACATCGAGATACCGCATTAATGCAAAAGAAATTGCATCAAATTATGGCGAGAAATTTAGTCATAGCGCGGGCACAACAATCGCTAAATCAAGCGGTAGTACTTTTTCATGACAACCATATTTCTTGCTTACCTGTGGTTGATAAACACCATAAACCAATAGGTATTATTACTTGGCGAGACATTATAAAAGTACTCGCCTTGCAATATAAAAAGAAACTAGAAGCGGGTTAAAGTTCATTAAAATGGATTTAAGGTGTAGCCTTGTTGTTGCAGTACCGCATGCGCTGTCATGGCTGACAATGCCATTTGTACACCAGTGTGTAAATCAGCATTGGCTATTTTATGGTATGCGGCTGACTGACCACAAACATAAATATTAACCTTGTTTTTCAATAATAAAGAAATTAGCTCATGGTTTGGATTGTTTTTTCCATATTTGGCTTGGTAAGCTTTATTATTTAAAACATCAAAACCTGCCGTGCCATGAATGATTAATGCTAACTTAATATTTTTAGCAGCAAAACCATTTGCTACATGCATGTTCAAAAAGCGCGCAACTGAATCAAATTTTCTATTTATTTTACCTTTATCTGCATGCTTACTGACATCAAAAGCAACTTTCAATGTCGCATTAGTATCAAGTACTAAATCCTGTTTCACTTCAATATGTTTGCCATAACCTTTAATTAATGGGCCATCACTAAATTCGGCAGCATTAGCGTCAGTCAAAAAAATGAATAATGAGGTGATGAATAAACAACTAAACAGGGATACCCGTATATTATTCATCAGGACTCTCCAATCCATCAAGAGTTACACCAGCTAAACCACCCGTGCCACTTTGATCATTACTGCGAAGTTTAATCATCAAGCGTAAATCATTAGGTGAATCAGCATGATGCAGTGCATCGGCATAAGTTATCAAACCACGATCGTAATGATTAAACAAAGCTTGGTCAAAAGTCTGCATACCTTGCTCATTTGATTTTTCCATCACTTCTTTAATACTACCAACCTCACCTTTTTTAATTAACTCAGCAATAAAAGGAGAATTAAGTAAAATTTCTATGGCTGCAACTCGGCTATTGCCATCTTTTGTTGGCACTAATTGTTGGGCAATAATGCCGCGTAAATTTAGTGCTAAATCAAACAACAATTTGCCATGTTGCTCAGCTGGTACTAAATGCATAATACGATCAATCGCTTGGTTAGCATTATTAGCATGCAAAGTAGCAATACATAAATGCCCGGTTTCAGCAAAACTTAAAGCGTGCTCCATGATTTCTTGGCTACGAATTTCACCAATCAGAATAACATCAGGGGCTTGTCGCAGTGAGCTTTTTAGCGCGGCATCAAATGATTCTGTATCTAGCCCCACTTCGCGCTGAGTGATCATGCTTTTAGCATGTTCATGAACAAACTCTACCGGGTCTTCAATGGTTAAAATATGACCGCGAGAGTTTCGATTACGATAACCAATCAATGACGCCATTGAGGTTGATTTACCCGTACCTGTACCACCAACAAACAAAACCAAGCCACGTTTTGACATCACCACATCTTTTAAAATGGGCGGTAAACCAAGGTCGTCAGCATCTGGAATTTCAGTGACGATCCGGCGAACAACCATACCTGCCATATCTCTTTGCCAAAAAGCAGAAATACGAAACCGACCAATATTTTCAATGGAAATAGCGAAATTACATTCTTTCTCTTCATCAAACTGACGGACTTGTTTTTCATTCATGGCATTATGAACTAAACCTAAAGCTTCTTCTGGTGTTAAAGTATGCTCCGCAATAGGCTGCAATTCGCCATTAATCTTGGCACTTACCGGCAATTTAGCGGTAACAAACATATCGGAAGCATCTTCGGCGACCATTTTTTCTAATAATTGATGAAAAGTCATTGCATATTCCTAGTTATTTATCGCTGTCTAAAAGCTTTTAAATTGATTTTTATCTACGGCTTTTTCCATGGCTGCTTGTTTAGAAATCATGCCGCGATTAACCAAATTTTGTAAACATTGATCCATAGTTTGCATGCCATTAGACATACCCGTTTGAATTGCTGAATACATTTGCGCAATTTTATCTTCACGAATTAAATTACGAATTGCAGGGGTGCCAATCATAATTTCATGAGCTGCAACTCGTCCACCCCCCACTTTTTTAATAAGTGTTTGCGAAATAACCGCGCGCAGTGATTCTGACAACATTGAACGCACCATCGATTTTTCTTCACCAGGGAAAACATCAATAATACGGTCAATGGTTTTAGGTGCTGAGGTTGTATGTAAAGTACCAAAAACCAAGTGGCCGGTTTCAGCGGCTGTCATGGCAAGGCGGATAGTTTCTAAATCACGCATTTCACCCACGAGAATAACATCGGGATCTTCACGTAATGCCGAGCGTAAAGCGGCTTCAAAGCTTAAAGTATCGCGATGAACTTCACGTTGGTTAATCAAACACTGCTTATTGTCATGAACAAATTCAATTGGATCTTCAATGGTTAGAATATGATCATGCTTTGAGTTATTAATATAATCGACCATAGCTGCTAACGTTGTTGATTTACCTGAACCAGTAGGGCCTGTTACTAATACTAAGCCGCGTGGTGTATCTGAAATATCTCTAAAAATATCAGGGCAACCTAAATCATCAAGGGATAAAATTTTACTTGGAATGGTACGAAAAACCGCTGCTGGGCCACGATTTTGATTAAAAGCGTTCACCCTAAAACGAGCCAAATTAGGCACTTCAAACGAGAAATCTACCTCAAGATTCTCTTCATACTCTTTACGCTGGCGATCATTCATAATGTCGTAAACTAAGGCGTTAACGTCTTTCGCATCAAAAGCAGGTATGTTGAGTTTTCGAACATCACCATCAACGCGAATAGATGGCGGTGTGCCTGTTGATAAATGTAAATCTGATGCTTCATGTTGCACACTAAATGCAAGTAATTCGGTAATATCCATAAAAAACCTCGGTGTTATCTGTTAAAGTTACTGCTTTAAAAAGGTTCAACGTTACTTAAGTTAAAAATAAAAAATGAGCAACATCAAAGAAAATATTCAAAAAATTCAAACGCAAATTAAACAAGCTTGCCATGCTAATAATCGTACTGATAATCAAGAAAACCAACTCTCCTCAAATGATAGACAAAATACTGTCACTTTGCTCGCGGTTAGTAAAACAAAACCCGCATTAGCAGTAGAACAAGCCTATCTTGCTGGGCAACGAGACTTTGGTGAAAACTATTGTCAAGAAGCTATTGATAAAATGGCTAGTTTGTCACATTTATCTGATATTAGTTGGCACTTTATTGGCCCTATCCAGTCAAATAAAACCAAACAAATAGCACAAAACTTCAACTGGGTTCATAGTGTTGACCGAGCAAAAATCGCACTACGCCTTAATGCTCATTTAAACGAGCCAAATCAGCAAGATAATGGTCAAGATAGCGCGCTAAACATTTGTTTACAAGTCAATATTAGTGAAGAAGCATCAAAATCTGGCATTATGGCTGATGAGTTGTTTTCTTTAGCTGAGGTTGTTGATAATTGTGATAAACTCACTTTGCGTGGCTTAATGGCAATACCTCAAAAAGATGCTGGTGTTGCTAGTTATGAAAAAATGCGAGACTTGTTTAATCAATTACAAACCCAATATCCAACTGTAGATACGCTTTCAATGGGTATGTCGAACGATTTAACAATGGCTATTGCTAATGGCTCAACCATGGTCAGAATTGGTACCGCCATCTTTGGCGCAAGAGAGTAGCAGTTTCAAGTAGGTTAGCATTGATTCTGACAAATAAGTATTCTGACAAAAAGGTAAACAAATCATATGAAAAAAATAGCATTTATTGGCGCTGGTAATATGGCGCGAGCTATCATAATTGGACTAGTTAACTCGGGTGTGGCCGCAGAAAACATCATTGTTGCTAACCCTTCGCCAGAAAAAAGAGTACAACTTGCCAACGAATTTGGCGTACAACAAACGAGTGATAATCTTAAAGCAGCAAGTTTTGCAGACATCATTGTATTATGTGTTAAACCGCATTTAATTTGTGATGTTTGTCAGCAGTTAACTAATGCTCTTGATATTTCAAATAACTTATTTATTTCTGTTGCCGCCGGTACTACTGTTGCTCAAATTCAACAAGCGTTAAACTGTAATGCTGCACTGGTGCGTGTTATGCCAAACACGCCATCGCAATTAGGCTTAGGTATGAGTGGTATGTTTGCTTCAAAAGAAGTCACTACAGAGCAAAAGGCTGCCAGTGATAAGTTAATGTCTGCAGTTGGTAAAGTTATTTGGCTAGCAACCGAAGATAAAATTAATGATATTATCGCAGTGGCTGGCTCTGCGCCGGCTTATTTTTTCTTGTTTATGGAAGCAATGGAAAAACAAGCACAGGTATTAGGGTTTAGCGCTGAAGAAAGCAGAATGTTAGTTCAGCAAACCGCACTTGGCGCAGCACAAATGGTTGAACATAATAGTGCGGCTATTAGTACTCTAAGAGAAAATGTTACCTCTAAAGGCGGTACTACTTTTGCTGCCCTTGAACGATTTAGAGCCGATGGTATGGAAAAAATGGTTAGCAATGCCATGAATGCCGCCATAACCAGAGCTGAAGAAATGGCAAAGAGCAGTTAAGAGTTTCGAGTTTCGAGTTTCGAGTTTCGAGTTTCGAGTTTCAAAAACAGGTTTAATGACAATTATAAAAGTAGCAATTTTTTCACAGATAAAATGGTTACTTAGGAGAAATAATGGAAGCAGTAATATATTTATTAAGATTTGCCTTTGACGCATTACTTATGATTTTGATCGTACGATTTTGGCTACAGTGGGTAAAAGCCGATTTTTATAACCCACTAAGTCAATTTATCGTAAAAGTCAGTAATCCTCTCGTTGTGCCCTTACGCCGAGTTATCCCTGGTTTAGGCGGAATGGACTTGGCAACCTTAGTGGTTGCTTATATTATTGCAACATTAAAATTTGTCACCTTAACAGCGCTGGCCGGAGAAAGTTTAGGCCTTGGCTTAGCTTTATATATCGGGTTATTGGTGTTAATAAAACAAGCCGGCTTCATGTTATTTGTTATTATGATCATCATGGCAATTATGAGTTGGGTAGTACAAGGTTACAATCCTACCCTAATGATATTCCATCAACTAACAGAGCCCTTTTTGAACCCGATAAGACGTATTATTCCAAATATAGGTGGTTTAGATTTATCTATGATAGTTGCATTTTTAGCAATGAACGTGATTAATATTTTACTTTCAAGTTCAATACCTTATTGGGCGGCACTATAATTTAAGAGCATGCCACTAATAAGTTGAGTGAAAAATGCCTTTTTTCAGGTCTGCTCTATAATAGGTGTAAAGGTCAAATTTTAAACAAGCAAATTAGGAGCACAACATGAAAAATGCAATGATTAAGCTTTTATTGACTATCACTTTCAGTTTATTAGCTCTGACTAATGCTAGCGCTGAAAACATGAAAAAACTTGGTACGATGAATGTACATTATATGGCAATCGGCTCAACGTTTTTCACCCCTGAAATAGCTAAAGCCTATGGTATCTCCCGTAGCCGCTATAACGGTCTTATTAATATTTCAGTCCTTGATAATAGTAAAGCAGGTAACCCTGCTAAAACCGTTAGTATTTCAGGACAAGCTAAAAATAATTTAGGGCAATTTAAAGATTTAGAATTTCAAGAAGTAAAAGAAGGTGACGCTATATATTACTTGGCTCAAGTGAATTATAACAATGAAGAAACCTTGCACTTTACCTTAGCAATTAATGACGGTAAAACACAGCAAACGTTAAAATTTTCACAAAAATTTTATGTTGATTAGTAACCTAACTAACTACTCTAAATACAAAGGCGTTAGGAGTACTCCTAGCGTCTAACTAGATCAGCTAATCTCTATCACCCTTACGGCTTTTATTGTATTATCCACGCAACATCACTCTCATAGTTAACAATCATCATGTCTAAAATAGTATTAGCCACCGGCAACCAAGGTAAAGTTAAAGAGCTAGCAAGTCTGTTAGCTGCTCATCAAATAGAAATTGTGCCGCAAAGTAATTTTAATGTGCCAGAGATTGCAGAAACAGGCACAACCTTTGTTGAAAATGCCATTATTAAAGCTCGACATGCCGCAAAAATTACCGGCTTACCTGCCATTGCTGATGATTCAGGTTTAGAAGTTGATGCTTTAAACGGTGCGCCCGGTGTTTATTCTGCGCGTTATGCTAGCGATATTTGTGAAAATCCTAGTGATGATGATAATACTAATAAATTACTTAGCATGTTAGAAAGTACGCCCGATGAACAGCGTAGTGCTCGTTTTCATTGTGTTTTGGTTTACATTAAACATGAGAATGATCCTACCCCTATAATTTGTCATGGTGTCTGGCAAGGCAGTATTAGTAGAAGCAAACAAGGGGAGCAAGGCTTTGGTTATGATCCTGTTTTTTGGCAAGCTGACTTACAATTATCATCGGCGCAATTACAAAGAGACATCAAGAATAAACTAAGCCATCGTGGTCAAGCATTAGCACAGCTTGTGAAAGAATTAGTAACAAAACAGGCGTAAAACGCAAGTGAATAATAACTTATTAACTACGCCACCACTGTCACTATACATCCACATTCCTTGGTGCGTAGAGAAATGCCCCTATTGTGATTTTAACTCGCACGCTTTAAAGTCTACAGTTCCTGAACAAGATTATGTACAAGCGTTAATCGCTGACTTAGATGCTGACATTGCCCGTTTTAAATTAACCAATAGAGCATTACATTCTATTTTTATTGGTGGTGGCACCCCCAGTTTATTTTCAGCACAAGCAATTGAAAGTTTATTAACGCAAGTATTATCGCGATTTAAACACCAAACAGATATTGAAATCACCTTAGAGGCAAACCCCGGCACAGTTGAAGCGGATAAATTTATTGGTTTTGCCAAAGCAGGCATTAATCGTTTATCTATTGGCGTACAAAGCTTTGAATCGGAAAAGTTATTAAAACTTGGTAGAATACATAATGTTAGCCAAGCACAACAAGCGGCTCAGTTGGCTAGTGAGGCAAAAAAATTCGGACTGAACAGTTTTAATTTAGATTTAATGCACGGCTTACCCAACCAAAGTATTGAAAATGCTTTAGACGATTTAAAAACCGCGATTAGCCTCAAACCTGATCACCTTTCTTGGTATCAACTTACCATTGAGCCCAATACGGCTTTTCACTCTAAACCACCCAAACTGCCACAAGACGAAACCTTATGGAATATTCAAGATCAAGGGTTTAAATTATTAGCCGATGCTGGCTATAAGCAATATGAAATTTCGGCTTTTAGCTTAACTAATAAAAAGCCGAATCAAGAGCAGAATAAAGAACAAACAAAACAATGCCAACACAACCTTAATTACTGGTGCTTTGGTGACTACCTTGGCATAGGTTGTGGCGCTCACGGGAAAATAACCGACAAAAGCACAGGTTTAATCCAGCGAACAGTTAAAGTTAAGCACCCTAAAGGTTATCTTGATAAAAACCGTGCGCCATTAGATCACTTAATTACAGTGGCAAAAGAAGAGTTGCCTTTTGAATATATGATGAATCAGTTACGCTTATTTTCTAGCTTCACGCTAGCTGATTACCAGCAACATACTGGCTTAGACGCCAGCGCAATTTTGCCTATATTACAGCAAGCACAAAGCAAACAATTAATGATGTGTATTGATAGTTCAACTATTGAGAGCGAGTGGCAAGTAACCCCGCTTGGGCATCGCTACTTAAATGATTTACTGGAGCTTTTTCTCTAATGGCTTTACCTAAAGATAACAGTTCAAATGAAATCAACAAACTTGATGATGAACGCTTTATGCAAAAGGCCTATGAGCTTGCACAAAAAGCGGAGCAACACGATGAAATTCCCGTTGGTGCGGTAGTGGTTTATCAAGGTAATATCATTGGTGAAGGGTTTAACCAATCAATATTGCTCAATGACCCTTCAGCTCATGCAGAAATGATTGCTATTCGCCAAGCAGGTAAACATCTTAATAATTATCGACTACTTGATTGCACCTTATATGTAACACTAGAGCCCTGCCCTATGTGTGCAGGTTTGTTGGTACACAGTCGAATAAGTAGGCTTGTTTTCGCCAGCCCTGATTTAAAAACAGGTGCCGCAGGTAGTACCTTTAATTTAGTCGCCAATGAACAGCTAAACCATCAAATAATGGTGACTAACGGGGTAATGAAGGAGCAATGCAGTCAGCTGTTATCAACTTTTTTCAAACGTCGCCGTAATGAAAAAAAGTTAGCAAAAAAGCAGCAGCAATTAAAAGCTGAAAGCCCTAGTGATTAATTATACCAGTTTGATTAAATTTCTTCCCAACTCAGAGCTATGCTCGATGTTCAATAACAAGGCAAATTTGTTTAGATCTAGTCATTCTAAATCAAATAAATTTAACGCGGTTAGTGTGCATCGAGCAAGCTCCCAAAGGGCGAGTTTAAAAGGCTTATATCCTGCGTTATTGATTTTGACAAGGGAACAACCCTTCTCTTCAATCAATGCCTTGCCTCTAAGCCTTTTAATTCTCGCTGAGTGGGAAAGAACTTAATCAACTTGGTATTATTTCTGATGATGAACTGATTTCTTGGTTCTCTACTTGGCTGGCAATTTGGTTAAAATAATACTGGCGACGAGTATTGACTTTATGATGCTGTACTTTTAAATGCTTTCTACGCGCATTGGCGGATATTTGTCTTCTTACTTTCATCGTATTCTCTTTATCTTTGCTTTTATATTAAATAATAATTTCTATTACATTATTATTGATAAAGATGACATTAATATGACAAGTGAAAAAACAGTTTGATTGATATCAATTAATCACTAGATTCCGCAATTTCAGTTGTTACAATATTTTCAGGGGCTTGAATAAGCGCTTTCGATTTATTATCTAACCAAGTAAGGGTATCGTAATAACGACGAATGTTTTCCACGTAGTTCACTGGCTCTTTGCCACGCGCATAACCATACTTAGTTTTTTTATAATATTTTTTTTGCTGTAACAAAGGCAAACGTGTTTTCACTTCAACCCAACGATCAGGATCGCCACCTTGTTGCTGTGTAATAATACGAGCATCATTTAAATGGCCAAAGCCAACATTATAAGAAGCTAAGGCAAACCAAATTCGATCAGGGCTTGGAATTCTATCGGGCATTTTAGCTATCATACGTTTGAAATATTTACTGCCACCTTGAATACTTTGCTCGGCATCTAAACGGCTTTTAATGCCCATTTGTTTTGCGGTAGCAAGCGTTAGCATCATCATACCTCGCACCCCAGTATGAGAGCGTGCATGAGGTCGCCAGTGAGACTCTTGATAACTAATAGCGGCTAATAATCGCCAATCAATTTCTTGGCCATATTTTTCAAACATCGGCTGATATTTTGGCAATTTAGTTTCTACCGCTTTTATAAAAGTGCGCGTTTCAACGTAATTAAACTCTTCTATATGGCCATAATATTTATCATCAAGAGCTAGCAAAGTACCATCGTGATGTACCTGCCCAAAAAATTCCACCAAACTTGCTAACGTAGCATCATCACTATTTTTACCCACCATCCATGCTAAAGGTTCAGCCTTTTTGATCGTAAAACCAACGCTGATTTCAGGGTAATAACGACGGTTAACGGCTAAAGTATTACTGTCAATAATAGTGTAATCTATTTCATCATTCAGTAGTTTAGTGAGCAGTTCTTCACTGTCAAAATCATTGGTTTCAATCCAATTAAGCTCTGGATTAACCAACTTAAGTGCTTGCAAATTTTCGGCGTGGCTTGAATTTGCCGTAACCATTAATTTACCGGATAAATCACTTAGCTTTCTTGGTCTGACATTTCCTTGTTTAAAGACTAACTTTTGACTAACTTTTTCATAACTTGGTGCAAAGCGAAAACGAGACAATCGCTTATCTGTAACCGACAAGCCCGCAGCAAGTAAATCTACTTCACCGGTATTCAATTTAATAAATAACTCATCGAGGCTGTAACTAGGTACAATTTTTAATTCAACATTAAGATAGTCTGCATACTTTTTTGCTAGCTCATATTCATAACCTGCGTAGGTATTTACTTGGTTATCGCTTTGTAAATGAGAGTTTTTTAATTGGCTACCTTGAACATCATTGCCCTGCAAATAAAAGCTATTCGGCCCATATAGCGTACCGACACTGACATAACCACGTTCGATAATACGCGCTAAGCTAGCTTGTTGGCTTTTCTCATTACAAGAAAAAAGCGCGGTTAACAAAAAGAGAGTGATCAATAAGCGTTGCAAACTTACCAAGCGAGGAAAGGCTGTTGTTGAAATAACTTTTTGATTGAAAATATTAAATTTCATAACTTAATTGTGGCGTGTATTCCCCTGTTAGCCAAGTACTTTTTTTATTGCTCATAATCCATGACAAATATTATGTAAAAATACATGCAAATCATGGGGCTTTAACGCTTACCAAAAGCTGAGATTTAAACTATAATACGCGCGAAATTTTCGCTTAGGCTAAATCGAATTTTTATCCTAAACAAAAACCCATACAAACTTGGTGATTAACCTATGACGACGTTGATAAAAAACCTTCGTGGCGCTCCTGCACTTTCTGACTTTAGAGTACAAAAATTATTGGCTCAATGTGAAGAATTAACACTACCTGTAACAGATATTTACGCAGAGTTTGCGCATTTCGCCAAGCTTAATCAAACACTGTCAGCTGACGAAGAACAGGTTTTACAAAAATTATTAACTTATGGTCCAACTATTGAAGAGCATGAACCACAAGGTCAGTTCTTATTAGTCACACCTCGCCCAGGTACTATTTCTCCTTGGTCTTCAAAATCAACCGATATTGCCCATAATTGTGGTTTAGCTAAAGTTGAACGTTTAGAGCGTGGCATGGCTTACTACATCACCCTTAGCGATAATGCTACCTTAACCGTTGAGCAAAAAGCGCAACTTAGCGCACTATTACACGATCGCATGATGGAAAGTGTGTTTAATGCTTTTGACGATGCACAGCAGTTATTTGCTAGCAGCGAACCGGGTAAACTAACCGCTATTGATATCGAAAATGGTGGCAAAAACGCATTAGTTCAAGCCAACATTGAATTAGGTTTAGCTCTTGCTGACGACGAAGTAAATTACTTATTTGAAAATTTTACTAAATTAGGTCGCAATCCTCACGATATTGAACTCTACATGTTCGCTCAAGCCAACTCTGAGCATTGTCGTCATAAAATATTTAATGCCGACTGGACTATTGATGGCGAGAAACAGCCTAAATCATTATTTAAAATGATCCGTAATACTCATGAAGTTAACCCTGATTTTGTCTTAAGTGCATATAAAGATAATGCTGCGGTAATGGTAGGAAATAAAGGCGGACGTTTCTTCCCAAATCCAGAAACTAATGTTTATGGTTACAACCATGAAGATATTCAAATATTAATGAAGGTGGAAACCCATAACCACCCTACCGCTATTTCTCCTTATCCGGGCGCAGCTACGGGTAGTGGCGGCGAAATTCGTGATGAAGGTGCAACAGGTATAGGCTCTAAACCCAAAGCAGGTTTAGTGGGCTTCTCTGTTTCTAACTTACGTATTCCCAATTTTGAACAACCTTGGGAAACAGATTTTGGCAAGCCAAGTCGTATTGTTTCAGCCTTAGATATTATGATGGAAGGTCCTTTAGGCGGCGCAGCATTTAACAATGAATTTGGTCGTCCTGCTATTTTAGGTTATTTCCGAACTTACGAAGAGCAAGTTAATTCTTTTAACGGCTCTGAAGTGCGCGGCTATCACAAACCTATCATGCTCGCGGGTGGTTTAGGTAACATTCGTGATGAACACGTACAAAAAGGCGATATTGTTGTGGGCGCTAACTTAATCGCCCTTGGTGGTCCTGCTATGAACATAGGTTTAGGCGGTGGCGCTGCCTCTTCTATGGCGTCTGGTCAATCAGCTGAAAATTTAGATTTTGCATCGGTACAGCGTGAAAATCCTGAAATGGAGCGTCGTTGTCAAGAAGTTATCGACAAATGTTGGCAACTTGGTGACAGCAACCCTATTTTATTTATTCATGATGTCGGTGCTGGCGGCTTATCAAACGCTTTCCCTGAATTAGTATCTGATGGCGGTCGTGGCGGTATTTTTGAACTGCGCAATGTCCCTAATGATGAACGCAGCATGGCACCTCATGAGATTTGGTGTAATGAATCACAAGAGCGTTATGTATTAGCCGTTTCAGACGAGCAACTAGCACAGTTTACTGAAATCTGTGCCCGTGAACGTGCACCGTTTGCCGTCGTTGGTCGCGCTACAGAAGAAGAGCAGTTAACCGTTACTGATGAGCATTTTGCTAATGATGATGCGCTGAACACACCTATTGATTTACCCCTTGATGTACTTTTAGGTAAAACACCCAAAATTTTCAAAGATGTAAAAACAGCATCCGCAACGGGTGATGAACTTAACACCAAAGGCATTGATTTAGCTGATGCAGCTGAGCGTATTTTATCTTTACCTACTGTTGCAGAGAAAACCTTCCTTATTACCATCGGTGATCGCTCTGTAACGGGTATGGTTAATCGCGACCAAATGGTTGGCCCTTGGCAAGTGCCAGTAGCTGATTGTGGTGTTACCGCCTCAAGCTTAGACTCTTACCACGGTGAAGCTATGTCATTAGGTGAACGTACGCCAGTGGCTTTATTAAACTATGGTGCATCAGCGCGTTTAGCGGTGGCTGAATCGTTAATGAATATTGCCGGAACTGATATTGCTGGTTCTGATGGTGATAGGTTAAACCGTATTAAGCTTTCTGCCAACTGGATGTCGCCCGCAGGTCATCCCGGCGAAGATGCAGGTTTGTATGAAGCCGTAAAAGCCATTGGTGAAGAGTTATGTCCTGCCCTTGGTTTAACCATTCCAGTGGGTAAAGACTCAATGTCAATGAAAACTCAATGGCAAGAAAATGGCGAAGATAAATGTGTCACCTCACCTTTATCTCTCGTTATCACTGCTTTTGGCGCAGTTGAAGATATTCGCAAAACCGTCACGCCACAGTTACGTAACGATTTGGGTGAAACTAAGCTTGTTGCTATTGATTTATCAAAAGGCAAAAATCGCTTAGGTGGCTCATGTTTAGCGCAAGTTTATAAACAACTCGGTAATGAAACGCCTGATGTTGACAGCCCAGAAGTATTAAAAGGCTTCTTCAACGCTATGCAAACATTAGTTCGTGAAGAAAAACTGATTGCTTATCACGATATTTCTGATGGCGGTCTATTCACCACCGTTTGTGAAATGGCTTTTGCTGGTCACACTGGGGTTGATGTTGATTTATCCAATGTTCCTTCACAAGAAGCGGTTGATAACGTATCGGTTTTATTCAACGAAGAGCTTGGCGCGGTAATACAAATTCGCGAAAATGATATTGATGCCATTCACGCTATTTTAGCTAAAAACGGTATATTAGATCACTGCACTGATATCGGTACACTTAATAACGAAGATACCATTCGTTTTACACGTGATGGTGAAACCGTTTTAGAAAACTCTCGTACTTATTATCGCACCACGTGGGCACAAACCACTTATAAAATGCAATCATTGCGCGACAACCCTGCTTGTGCACAAGAAGAGCACGATGTTAAATTTGATACTGAAGATCCGGGTTTACAGGCTAAATTAAGCTTTGATATCAACGAAGATATTGTTGCTGATTTAATTGCTAAAGATGCAGCTTCTAGTTCAGAGAAGAGTACAAACCCTCGTGTCGCAATTTTACGTGAGCAAGGCGTTAACTCACACGTTGAAATGGCTGCTGCTTTTGACCGTGCTGGTTTTGTTGCTGTTGATGTGCACATGTCTGATATTTTATCTGGTCGCGCCAACTTAGCTGATTTTAACGGTTTAGTGGCGTGTGGCGGTTTCTCATACGGTGATGTATTAGGTGCTGGTGAAGGTTGGGCAAAATCAATTTTATTTAATGAAAAAGCCCGTGCTATGTTCAAAGCTTTTTTTGAGCGTGAAGATACTTTCTCACTTGGTGTTTGTAATGGCTGTCAAATGTTATCTAACCTAAAAGATATCATTCCGGGCAGCGAACATTGGCCACGTTTTGTACAAAATGAATCAGAGCGTTTTGAAGCCCGTTTCTCGTTAGTTGAAATTCAAGAAAGTCCGTCAGTACTCTTTAAAGGAATGGCTGGCTCTATGATGCCAATTGCGGTATCTCACGGTGAAGGGCGTACTGAGTTTAGCTCTGATGCAGCTATTGATGCCGCTAATAACTCAGGCACAGTATCAATGCGTTATGTTAATAACTATGGCGATGTTACCGAAACTTATCCTGCTAACCCTAATGGCTCAGTTGATGGTATTACTGCACTAACAACGACCGATGGTCGAGTAACGATAATGATGCCACATCCTGAGCGAGTATTTAGAACCGTTGCTAATTCATGGCATCCTGATAGCTGGGGTGAAGATTCGCCTTGGGTTCGTATGTTCCGTAATGCTCGTAAATTCATTAATTAATCATGCAAAAATCAATTAAGGAGGCAATGATGAAATTTACCGACAGTCATTGCCACCTTGATTTTGCTGAGTTTAACAGCAACCTCCCTGAACTACTTCAGCAATGCCAAGCAAAAAATATTCATCGACTGATTGTACCCGGCGTTAACCCTGAACATTGGCAACGGGTGTTATCTTTAGTTGATTTACCTAAAAAGAATCCTGATGTAAATATTCAGATCGCCTGTGCTTTAGGTATCCACCCGTGGTTTTTAATTGTTAAAAATGAGACTGCCAACACAAGTCTTGATTTTCAAACGCAGCAACTTGAACAAGCCATCAGCTTAAACCGTAATAACCTTGTCGCTATTGGTGAATGTGGCATTGATGTTTTTAAAGCGAAAAAAAATACCGCAAACGAAACAGCATTTAATGACAATATAGCTCTGCAACAAAACTTTTTTGAGATGCAGCTAAGCCTTGCTAAGCAAAATGACTTGCCGGTGATTGTTCATCATTGCCAGTCACATCAACTCATTCTACCGCTGCTAAAAAAACATAAACTTGCTAAAGCGGGTGTTATCCACGCTTTTTCCGGCAGTTATCAGCAAGCGAAAGACTATGTAGATTTAGGCTTTAAATTAGGCATAGGCGGCACAATTACTTACCCAAGAGCAAAAAAAACCATTAATGCCATTAAACGCTTGCCGTTATCAAGTTTGTTATTAGAAACCGATGCGCCGGCTATGCCACCTTCAGGTCAACAAGGTTTGAGCAATACACCATTAAATTTAATAGCTGTATTTAATGCGCTAGTTGCCATAAGAGATGAGCCTGCAGGCGTTATTGCCGCGCAAGTAGAAGCAAATATTGAACAGTTATTTTTTAGCGCTTAATTTTCAATTGTAGCAGAACGCTGAGGCGCTCTAAAACCTTGACGACTAAAACGATTCAAGCCACGAGTGAGTAAAAAGCCAATCAAACCAGCAATAATAAGTAATAAGCGAAACAATGTTTGATTTTCTTCACTGTTTTTATCAAGTACAGACGTTAGATATGACTTCTCAACGGTTAAACGTACGTAACCAATTAATTTATCATGACGTATTTCGCCAATAAAAGGCACAAACCGTGCGCTTTTGTCGAGTGTTTTCCTACTTTCATCAATGCCGAAAAGTGTTTTTATCGACGTATTTTCCGCGCCATTTATTTCAGATTTAAACAAAAGTAATCCGGTTTCATCATACAAATGTACCTGTTTAACAAAGTCCGTTTTAGTGAGGTTATTTAAATAAGATTGCAGCTGTGCATTACGTATTTTTTGACTAATTGACGATTTATTTTCCGTCAATAATACTGAAATACCGGCAATGGCTTGTTGTAAAAAATTGCTCGAAATATTGTTAAAGTGTTGCCCTAAAACTTGTGTGCTTTTTTCAGTATTAGCAACCCAGAATGTCATCAAAATAATGATAAGCAAAATAGCACTAACTAATTGCAGAATTTTATTATAAATTGACGATAATTTAGGGTATAAAGGCTGTTCTGATTGTTTCATCATAACTTTGCATGTTTACTTGAATATATAGCTACACATGCACTTATAATAGAGAGTTAACGTGCCTTTTTCTACTAATGAGTCCTTTTCGGCTAATATTTTACCTTTAACCCTTGAAGAATATTTTTCACAACATAAATTTCAAGGTGATTTACCTATTCATTTTTCGCTTAACGATAATGACTTAGCTATAGGCACAGAGGCAGTTACCACTGTTCAAACATTTGAATTAGTGGTTTTTTCTAATCTGACTTTACACAAACTATTAGCGCTGCAAAGTAACTGCCAGCTTAATATTGAAACATTACAAGCAATAAACAGCCGTAATAACCAAACTAGTTATCGCTTTCGTGTTAATACTGAAAATTTTATTCAATCACGCAAAGCGCTCGCTGATTTCACCCTAGCTGAAAACATAGAAGCGGCTTTAATTAACAAGGCACCAAAACTGAATGAGCCAGGTTTGCTGGTTATGGATATGGACTCAACCACCATTGAAATTGAATGCATTGACGAAATAGCAAAACTTGCCGGTGTAGGAGAACAGGTAGCTGCGGTAACTGAGCTTGCGATGCAGGGGGAATTAGATTTTGCCCAAAGCTTACATCAGCGAGTAGCTACATTAGAGAATGCCCCAGAGCAAATTCTTGCTGATGTTGCCAAGAATATTCCTTTAATGGCAGGGTTAGAAACTTTAATTGCTGAGCTTAAACAGTATAACTGGCGTATTGCAGTTGCCTCAGGCGGTTTTACTTATTTTGCCGACCACTTAAAAGACATGTTAGCCCTTGATGATACCTTCGCTAATGTTTTAGAAATTGTTGATGGCAAACTCACCGGAAAAGTATTAGGTGGTGTGGTTGATGCGCAGGTAAAAGCAGATTCATTACAGTTATTAGCTGAAAAATATCAAATACCGGCAGCGCAAACTGTTGCCATGGGCGACGGCGCTAATGATCTCGTAATGATGGCTGCTGCAAGTTTTGGTGTTGCCTTTCATGCAAAACCGATTGTATTAGCGCAAGCCGATAGTACTATTAATCAACAAGGGTTAGATTGTTTATTACATTGGTTGGCTTAATGTTGAGCTAGGAATTAGGTGCTAGATTCTAGGGCTTTGCTCCTCCTAGTGCCTAGCATCTTATCTCTACAAACCATGGCTAAATAATACTTCATGAGTAATATCAAGGTATTGAATAACAGCGACAACACTCATGATTTCTTGCTCTATTTGCTTGCTGCGATGAATTGCATAAGCGCTTATATAGCTTAACTCGGTATTTAAGTAATCCAGATCAGGCTGGTTGGTTCGTGAGATTTTTAACTGTAAACAGAAAAAACTGCCTTTTTCTAACGCCTGCTTAATAAAGTATTCTCTTAATTCTGGCGTGTTTAATTCACTATCAAATTTTACTCTAACCGACTTCTCAACTTGCTCAGTTTTATCTTCAATTGAAATAAATAGTATTTGCGTAATAGGCTCTTCATCAACAACTAATTTTTTCATAGCGTTTTCAAGAAAGTTATCTTTATATAGCTTGGTTATTATGGGATAAAAGTTATAGTAGTTATTTCTATCGCTCAACTTTTTCAACTGCTGTAAAAATTCATTGCCTTCATCATTACTAACGAGTGCTTCTATCTTGTAACGACTGCCGCTTGTTTGCACAACCAAGGTTGGAATTTGTATACTTTGCACATAATGCGCACGTAAGGCATCTCCTAAACCCGGCACTAATAGAGTATATTCATCGGCTTTTAATTTATTTTTATTTTTATTAATTAACAATTTAAAAAATGAACGACCAACATGTTGATGATCTTTAACATGAACCCGTAAATTCAGAACCGTTTTTTTCTTATTAATTTTTACTATTTCATATGGTAATTTATTTAAATCATAAGCAGAGGTTATTTTTTGCATACTCGGTAAAGTGACATTGACAATTTCACCCGCCGCAAGTACCGCACTACTACTTAGTTCAACTTTTAGCCCTGAGATAGAAAAATCAACTGAGGCGCCTTGCCATTGCACTTTTTTACTTTCGAGTATTGTTGGCGTACTAAAAATAAAACGCGGCTCTTGTCGTTGATTTTGATAAGTCACGCCAAGCTCTTCTACCCCAAGATTTTCTTTAACACGTTTATGGCCAAATTTCTTCAGCTTACTGATATCAATATCACTTGTAGAAAAATTTTGATACTGCTCAAGCCCCAATTGATGGGTTATATCACTGGCAACAACAGCAAAGGATAGTGATTTGATGCTCTCAATTACCTCATCTGATGGTGGCAAATTCATATACTGCTTTGTTTTTTCTTGAGTGTTAGACAAGGTAAAAGGGGAGAATATTTTTGAATCATCAATATCAAAATAAGTTAACTGTGTGACAGCAAATGAGCTTTTTTTAGCAGCAAAAGGTAAATAGGTTGACAAAAAATCATCACTTTCAGGTAATTGATCTTCATCGATTGTGTAAAAAAAATCTTTACCTTGATTTTGGTGGATAAAACTATAAACCAATAAAGGCTTTCCTTGCTTTTGCTTTTTTAGCAAACGTGTTAACCGTTCGGCATTTAGTAAAAACTGCAAATTGGAGCGATTTTCTTCATCTTGCCAATATTGAAATATACTCTGATTATTATTTGTTGTTAAAGCGTAGCGAGGCAACACTTTGTCATTAGACTGCTGAAAAAATACCGGCAATTCGCTTAATTTTGGCATTAAGTACTGCTCAAAAGATCGTGACTGTAGCGCTGAGATTGTATTGTCTAAATTAATTTTATAACGACGTTTATTACCTTGTATATAGCCAGCTAAAAACGTGGAAAAAGAGTCGCTCTCTGATGCGTCAATACGCTGACAACCAACCAACTGTGTATTATCATCACTATGAATATTTTTTACTTGATAATGAAAAACATCATCTTTAGCAAATTGAAACTCTGCTTCAAGCCCTTTGAAAATAATAGTGATTTTCTGATCTATAAATAAAGGTTCTTTTCCTTTTATCCTAAACTTTAATCCTGTAACGCTAACATCAATGCTACTAACAGATTTTTGTTGTTCATTTTCTAAAACTATTGCCAAGGCTATAACATAGTTCATCCGTTCTTCTTTGCGATCATGGTATTGATTGAGCGGAAAAATAGTTACCGGATATTGAACTTTATCTTGCGTTTTTTTCGGTAGCGCTATCGCTTCTTCTTTAGCATCCTCTCTAGACTGACTAATTTTACTTTGTTCTTTTTGATAAATAACGCGAAAATTGTTTTCTGTATTTTTTACAGCCTCATAAACACCAAAGGTATAACCTTTATATTTTTCAACGTTTTCTTCAAAAACGCCAATGGCAACCTCATCTAAAAAATGACTTTGACCACTGTATTGAAATAACTGGCAGTCACCGTCAACTAGGCCACGCAAATCAATAGAGCGATTACAAGCACCTGATAAACGTTTTAATTCCATTTTTAACAAAAATTTTTCTGTTTTAGGAATATTTTTAGTGCTTTGCGTAAACTTAATATCAAAAGTAGGCTTATTTACTTCGCCTCGAAAGTTATCAATTATTTTTTGATATTTTGAAAAGTCGGTAGTCATAAAATAATATTATTCTGCTCTTAATTGTTATTCTAATTTAAGTCTTATTTATGGTGTTAAGTTTAGGTGTTAATGTGACATCAAATAGCATTATAATTTAAACCGTTTATTTTCAGCAATAGCTTTGCTGAACAATCGTTTACAACAAGCAATTATTACGCCACAAACTGAGGTTATCTAAAGGAAATATATGTCAAAAGCGTCAAAATTAACGTTTTTCTGCACTGATTGTGGAATGAATTACCCTCGTTGGCAAGGACAATGCCGTTGTGGTGCTTGGAATACTTTAGCAGAAATGAAAATTTCAGCTAATCAAAGCAAAAAATCGGTAGCTAGCAACACATCCGCTGGAGGTTATGCTGGTGGCGTTGGAGGTGGTTCAAAAAAAATCAATGAGATTACATCGACTGAAGCAGAAAAGCAGTTAACCGGCATTGGTGAGCTTGATCGTGTTTTATCTGGTGGCGTAACGACAGGCTCAGTCAATATCATCTCTGGTGACCCCGGCGCAGGTAAAACTACGCTTCTTTCTGATTTAGTTGCCAGAATGTCAAAAACAACTGCATCACTCTATTGTACTGCGGAAGAGTCACTGTCTCAGTTTAAAAATAGAGTGAAACGCTTAAAGCTTGATTATAACGAAGAGGCACTTTATTTATTATCTGAAACCAGTGTTGAAGCGATCATCGAGGAGTTAGCAGCTAAAAACATAAAGTTTGCCGTTATCGACTCTATTCAGGCGGTTGTCACTGAGTATGCCAATGGTAGTCCCGGCTCACCGTCGCAAGTAAAAAGTGCCGCTCAATCGTTAACGCAATATTGTAAACAAAATGACGTTACCATGTTCATTATTGCCCACGTTAATAAAAATAATGAAATTGCGGGGCCACAAACTTTAGTACATATTGTTGATGCACTTTTACATATAGATACTAACGACGGACAAATTCGGACCTTAAGGGCAAATAAAAACCGTTTTGGTGACATAGATACCGTTGGTATTTTTAAAATGTGCGAGCGGGGTATGCTCAGTGTTGATAACCCAAGTGAAATATTTTTGTCTGGCTCAAGCACTGAATCACCCGGCTCTACTATAACTTGTATTCGAAAAGGTAATAGAAATTTATTACTAGAAATTCAGTGTCTTACTACAGAGACAGAGGCAGAGTTTCCACAACGTGTGTGTGTCGGCTTAAACATGAATCGCATTAAAATGTTAACAGGAATACTGCGAAAACATACCAAAACAAAAATATTCCATGACACTTTTTTTAACATTGTGGGCGGGCTAAAAATTGATGAGTCAGAAACTTGTATTGATTTAGCACTGGTTACAGCATTACTGAGTAGCTTAAATGACTTTGTCATTCCTCGAACCACCTGCATCATGGGAGAACTAAGCTTAAACGGTGATGTTCGGCCAATTGATAGTGGTGTACCAAGGGTAAAAGAAGCCGCGCAGCATGGTTTCACCGAAATTTTTATTCCCTTTCGTAATTATCACAAATCTATGGAAGGCCTGGGCGCTACAATTACCCCTGTGAAAACAATTCATGATTTACTCGCTTTAATAAAATAATGGCGTAATTTACTATTCATTTATCTAGAAGCTTGCATTGATTTACCGCTTTAAAGATAATGCCTTATTATGAAGTTTTACTAAGATAAATAACACTCGCCCCTATTTTTACTAAAAGAGAACGCTCACTTTCCCATGAAGAAATTTTTCACAAAAGCACTAATTACACTAAGCTGCACATTTTTAATTCATAGCACAGCTAACGCAGAGCAATTATCAATAGAGCGTATCTACAGTTCGCCTTCTTTAAATGGGCAAACGCCAAAATCGTTAACAATGTCCCCTGATGGCAGTCGAGTTACCTATTTACAGGGCAAAAGTGACAACCTTAATCGTTATGATTTATGGGAATACAATTTAACAAGCAAAGAAAACAAACTCTTAGTAGACTCACAAGCACTCTTTAGTGGCACAGAAGTACTTTCAGACGAAGAAAAAGCACGCCGAGAGCGGCAACGTATCTATGGTTTTGGCATCATGGAGTATAAATTTTCTAACGATGGCAGCGCGTTATTATTCCCTCTCAACGGCGATATTTACTATTACCACATTGCCACTAAAACCGCTAAACGTTTAACACAAACAGCGGCCTTTGAAACTGATGCTAAATTTTCGCCTAAAGGCAACTATGTTTCTTTTATTCGTGAGCAAAACATTTTTGTCTTAAATATTGAAAGTGGTAAAGAAACACAACTCACTGACGATGGTGGCAGTAATAATATTAAAAATGGCATGAGCGAGTTTGTTGCCCAAGAAGAAATGGACAGAATGACTGGCTACTGGTGGGCACCTAATGAAAAGCATATTGCTTTTTTGAGAGTTGACGAAACACCGGTTAAAACCGTTATTCGTAATGAAATTTATGCTGAAAAAATTGAGTTAATACAACAGCGCTATCCTGCAACGGGCACAAACAATGTTGTTATTCAATTAGCCGTTACCGACATTAAAGGAAAAAAGGTGCGTTTTGTCGAGCTTGATGAAGCGTCAGGTGACAACAAAAATGACTTTTATCTTCCGCGCGTTAAGTGGTTCCCCAATAGCAAAAATTTATCTTATCAATGGCAAAGTCGTGATCAAAAAACCTTAAAACTAAAAAGCTATAACTTGAAAAAACGCAAACAAAAAACGTTAATAACTGAACAATCTGACCATTGGATAAATCTACATCATGATCTGGTTTTTTTAGCTGATAGCCAGTCTTTTATTTGGGCATCTGAACGTGATGGCTTTAAGCACTTATACCATTTTGCCAATGACGGTAAGTTAATTAGCCAACTTACCAAAGGTGACTGGGTCGTTGATGAAATTAAACAAGTTGATGAAGAAAAAGGCGTTATCTATTTTACTGGTCGTGCCGACACCCCATTAGAGCGTCATTTATATCGTGTACCTTTAGCTGGAAAATCTCCAGAACATGTCGCTAGAATAAGCAAACGTAACGGTTTTCATAGCATTAACTTCAGTAAAAATAGCGAAACTTATCTTGATAGCTTCTCCAATATAAATACCCCAAAGCAAGTAAGTCTGCATAAAGCCGATGGCGAGCATATAACTTGGTTAGCTGAAAATAATATTGATGAGCGCCATCCAATCAGCCCTTACTTTAAAGAGTTAATTCAACCTAAATTTGGTACCTTAACGTCTGATGATGGTAAGACAACCCTTTTTTACAAGCTTTATAAACCTAAAAACATGGAGCCAAGCAAAAAATATCCGGTAATTGTGAACGTTTACGGTGGTCCTCATGCGCAAAAAGTTCGAAATATTTGGCAAGGCGCTGACTTTACACAATATATGTTGCAACAAGGTTATGTGGTTTTTCAACTTGATAATCGTGGCTCTAATTACCGAGGTACCGCTTTTGAATTTCCTATTTACGAAACACTAGGCAAAATAGAGATTGAAGATCAAATATCAGGGGTTAAATACTTACATACATTACCTTTTGTCGATAAAGAACGTATTGGTATTTATGGTCATTCCTACGGTGGTTACATGGCATTGATGGCAATGTTCAACGCTGGCGATTACTTTAAAGCCGGCGTTAGTGGCGCTCCCGTGACTGACTGGTTACTGTATGATACCCATTATACTGAACGGTATTTAAATCACCCTAAGGTGAATGCTGATGGTTATGAAAAATCCAGTGTATTTCCTTATATTTCAGGCTTAAATGGCCCATTAATGGTTTATCATGGCATGGCTGATGATAATGTACTTTTTACCAATACCACTAAGTTAATCAAAGCACTGCAAGATGAAAACAAGCAGTTTGAACTAATGACTTACCCGGGTAGCAAGCACAGTATGCGTGGCAAGAAAGTGAAAATGCATTTGAATAATACCATTATGAGCTTTTTTGACAGGCACTTTAAACCGTAGGCGAGATTTTAATCGCGCAGATAGCCAACACCACAAGATATAAGCGCGAACAAGTTCCCGCCTACGAGCTATTCTCATATCATAGCCGGGATTTTAATCACGCAGATAGCCAACACCACAAGATATAAGCGCGAACAAGTTTCCGCCTACGAGCTATTCTCATATCGTAGGCGGGATTTTAATCGCGCAGGTAGCCAACACCACAAGATAAAAGCGCGAACAAGTTTCCGCCTACATTATTCCGGCTCGTAATCTAGGTTAGCGGACAACCAACGTTCCGCCTGTTCAATGGTCATGCCTTTACGTGCTGCATAATCAAGTACTTGATCTTTGGCCAGCTTAGCAACAGCGAAATATTTAGAATCAGGATGGGCAAAGTACCAACCACTAACGGCAGCGCCTGGCCACATGGCATAACTTGAAGTTAGCTCCATACCAATATTTTCTTGAACATTAAGCAACTCCCAAAGCAAACCTTTTTCGGTATGTTCAGGGCAAGCAGGGTATCCCGGTGCGGGTCGTATTCCTTGATAGTTTTCACGAATCAAATCGTCATTAGTTAGTGATTCATCTGCCGCATAGCCCCAGTATTCTTTACGTACTTTCTCGTGTAGGTACTCGGCGCTTGCCTCAGCTAATCTATCGGCAACAGCTTTTAATAAAATACTGTTATAAGCATCATGCTCCGCATCATGCACTTTTACTAATTCGTCAACACCAAAACCTGACGATACTGCAAAAGCACCGACATAATCTGCTATGCCTGACGCTTTATCTGCAACATAGTCCGATAAACAACGATTAAACTGCCCTGTCGGCTTTTTACTTTGTTGTCGTAATTGGTGAAGTTTCATTCGCTGCTCATTACGTGATTCATCCGTGTAAACCGAAATATCATCGCCATCGCGATTTGCAGGGAATAAACCAAATACCGCTTTTGCAGTGATTTTTTTATTGTTAATAACATCATCTAGCATGGCATTAGCATCATTAAAAAGCTTAGTTGCCTCTCCACCTATGACTTCATGCTTTAAGATTAACGGATACTTACCTGAGAGCTGCCACGTCATGAAAAATGGCGTCCAATCAATATACTTACGCACTTCATTTAAATCTAGCTCATCAAGTACAGTTATCCCCAATTTATTGGGTTTTTTCACAGTATAATTTTCAAAACTGATAGGAACGCTATTAGCTCGTGCCTGCTCAATTGTAATTAAACTAGAGCGAGGACCTTTTTTATAGTGACGAGCACGAACACGCTCATATTCTTCCTTTGTACTAGCAAAGAACTTGGCTTTATGTTCGGCTGACAGCAAATTACTGACCACTGAAACTGCACGCGAAGCATTAGAAACATACACTACAGGATGATCATATTGCGGCTCAATTTTCACCGCTGTATGAGCTTTAGAAGTTGTTGCTCCGCCAATAAGTAACGGCAATTCAAAGCCTTGACGTTTCATTTCTTTGGCAACATGTACCATTTCATCAAGGGATGGTGTAATTAGACCAGATAAACCGATCACATCAACGTTTTCTTCTTTAGCAACACGCAAAATATCTTCACAAGACACCATGACACCCAGATCAATAATGTCATAGTTATTACATTGCAGTACTACACCAACAATATTTTTACCAATATCGTGAACGTCACCTTTTACTGTTGCTAGCAACACTTTACCGTTTGAGCTAGCCTCTGTTTTTTCTGCTTCAATAAAGGGGTTTAAGTAAGCTACTGCTTGTTTCATCACTCGCGCAGACTTAACCACTTGCGGCAAGAACATCTCCCCTGCACCAAACAAATCACCGACAACATTCATGCCATCCATTAATGGCCCTTCAATAACATCAAGGGGCCTGTCGGCAGCTAAACGCGCTTCTTCAGTATCTTCAACAATATATTCATTAATACCTTTTACCAAAGAATGTGCTAACCGTTCGTTAATGGGAAGTTCGCGCCAAGCGAGATCGGTTTTACTATTTTGACTGCCTGCTTGACCACGATATTGCTCAGCAACATCAAGTAGACGTTCTGTAGCACCATCATCACTATTTTGAATAACATCTTCAACGGCAAAGCGTAAATCGTCAGGAATATCAGAATAAATGGCTAATTGCCCTGCGTTAACAATACCCATATCCATGCCATTCTTAATGGCGTGATATAAAAATACCGCATGTATTGCTTCACGTACTGGGTTATTACCACGAAAAGAGAAAGAAACATTGGAAACACCACCGGAGATCATGGCATATGGTAAGTTCTGCTTAATATCGGCAACGGCTTCAATAAAATCAACAGCATAGTTATTATGCTCATCAATACCAGTAGCGACAGCGAAAATATTAGGATCGAAAATAATATCTTCTGCCGGAAAGCCTATTTCATCCACTAAAATGCCGTAGGCTCTTTTGCAAATTTCATATTTACGCGTACGGGTATCGGCTTGACCTTCTTCATCGAACGCCATCACAATAACGGCCGCGCCATAGCGACGAAGTAATTCAGCTTGCTTGCGAAAGTTTTCTTCACCTTCTTTTAAACTAATAGAATTAACAACGCCTTTGCCTTGAATACTCTTTAAACCTGCCTCTAAAATATCCCATTTAGACGAGTCGATCATAATAGGCACTTTGGCAATATCAGGCTCACCGGCAATTAAATTCAAAAAACGCACCATAGCAGTTTTTGAATCAAGCATGCCTTCATCCATATTAATGTCGATGATTTGTGCACCGTTTTCAACTTGCTGCAACGCAACGGCTATTGCCTGATCGTAATTTTCTTCTTTTATTAAGCGTTTAAATATTGCTGAGCCAGTCACATTAGTACGCTCGCCCACGTTAACAAACAAGGTATCTTCTTGAATGGTTAGCGCTTCAAGCCCAGCTAGTCGACAAGCAATTTTACGCGGCTCAACTTTTCGGGGCTCTATATTTGCCACCATCTCTGCCATACCTTTAATATGCGCAGGGGTAGTGCCACAACAGCCACCAATAATATTTAGAAAACCTGAGCTAGCCCACTCTTGCACATGGGTATTCATGTCTTCGACAGTGAAGTCGTATTCACCAAAGGCATTTGGTAAACCTGCATTAGGGTGAGCAGAAACGGCAACATCAGATATTCGACTTAACTCTTCTACGTATTGTCGTAGCTCTATTGGCCCTAACGCACAGTTCAAACCAAATGAAATTGGCTTGGCATGACGTAAAGAGTTATAGAATGCTTCTGTGGTTTGCCCTGAAAGGGTTCGACCTGAAGCATCAGTGATGGTGCCTGAGATCATCACCGGCAAACGAATTTGTAATTGTTCAAAAACGGTTTCTACTGCAAAAATAGCAGCTTTAGCATTTAAAGTATCGAAAATGGTTTCGATTAGAATAATATCACTGCCACCTTTAATTAACGCTGCAGTGGATTCAATGTAAGCCTCTTTTAGTTCATCAAAATCAACATTACGAAAAGCCGGATCGTTAACATCAGGAGAAATTGAACAAGTACGGTTAGTTGGCCCTAACACACCCGCGACAAAACGTGTTTTTTCCGGTGTTTTTTTGTTGTATTCATCGGCAGCTTGACGGGCTATTTGTGCGGCAACCAAGTTAATTTCTGCACTATATTCTGCCATATCATAATCAGCCATGGCGATCGTTGTGGCATTAAAAGTATTGGTTTCTAGTATATCGGCGCCCGCTTCGAGGTATTCTAAGTGAATAGTTTTAATAACATCAGGCTGAGTTAATACCAGTAAATCGTTATTGCCTTTTACATCGCTATGCCAATCAGCAAAACGCTCGCCACGATAGTCTTGCTCTTCAAATTTATAAGCTTGAATCATGGTGCCCATAGCGCCATCTAATATCAAAATATTATTGGCTATTTGCTGTTCAAGTAAGGCAAAAGACGATGATTTTTTCATGGTATATTCCGGTGTTCTTTATCGAGTAAGTAAAATTAAAAGCTGAGTCTATAGTGCTTAAATAACGGTATCAGGATGAACTGCTTTTATGTTTGAAGCGTCTAACTTATATGGTGTAATCTGATAAACGTAATAATTAAGCCAGTTAGTAAATAATAGACTACCATGACTACGCCATGAGCTTACTGGCGAATTATTTACCTCATTACCCTGATAATAATTCTCTGGTATTGGTGTATTTTTATCGTTTTTACTATCCCTGAGATATTCCTCATGCAAGGTGCTAGTATCGTATTCAGGATGACCAGTTAAATAAACTTGCTGCTTGTTTTTACTTGCCACTAACAATACGCCAGCTTCATCTGACTCAGCTAAAATTTGTAACTGACCGATACTTTGATAGTCAGCTTTATCTATATAGCCATAACGAGAATGTGGAATATTAAAACACTCATCAAATCCTCGGGTGAGTTGCTCTTTACTACTAAGCGGTCTATGTGAAAAAACACCTGACAATTTCTTTTTCCGTAAATGCCGATTCAAACCATAATGATGATATAAAGCAGCATGAGCGGCCCAACATGAAAACATAGTTGAAGTAACATTTTTTTCAGCCCAATCAAACACTTCACAAATTTTATCCCAAAAACTCACCTGAGAATAATCTAATAGGGCTAACGGCGCGCCAGTGATAATTAAACCGTCGTACTGCTTGTGTTTGATATCATCAAAAAGGCAATAAAAATTCTCTAAATGTTCCGTTGGGGTATTTTTAGATTCATTGGCGTGTATACGAACAAATTCAACATTAATTTGTAATGGCGTATTGGAAAGCATACGCAGTATTTGTACTTCCGTTTCAATTTTATTAGGCATTAAATTTAAAATTGCCACTTGCATCGGGCGAATTTCTTGAGAAATAGCTCTGCGCTCAGACATGATAAAGATATTTTCTTTATCTAAAATGGATAATGCGGGTAATTGATCTGGAATTTTAATGGGCATAACTTACCTATCGCAGCAAACGAAAATAACTAAATATTGATTTATAAAGTTTAGTCTAAAAACAAGGTAACAATATTACTTGGATTGCTAGATATGTCAACATCTAAACGTTTAGACGGCTAAACATCTTTTGTACTTTAGAAAAACAAAAAGCGCTTGTAAAAGGTCATTTAAAACGAGAATACCGTCAAGAGCGAGAATGAAGCTGGATAAGGCTTTCAAATGGACTTTAAGCTATAGCCCTATAATAATGCGACTTGTAGACAGTTAATATTTTTTGATGGTAGATAAATTCCAAACATAACTTAGGAAATAAACCAGTGGTCAATTAACTATTGACCACTAAATTGCACTAAAACCAATATATTCTCTTTGATTTTTGGTCTTATAACGTTAATAAATTGTTTTATAAATTAGAAATATGGCTGAGGAAAAACAGATGAATGGACTATAAGCGACAAAAGTTGCTTTAATTGAATCCCAAATATTCGGATCTTTGCGAACATCTTCATTTTTTAAGGGTTCTCCTGAAAAGAAGTTCACCCAATCTCTAAATATTCGTTTTTTAAAGAATGCTCCATGACCACCTTTAAAATATCTATTTTGAATTAAGCCACAATATGTATTCTTAAAACCAACTCTGCCTGCCATACCTAGTTTTAAAGCAACAGCCTGACTTAAAACTAAAGCTTTATCAGATACAGCACAATCATTCACCAAACCTTTTAATTCAAACTTGGTAATAATATTTTGTAGTTGATACTTCGACTTAAGTACACTTCCACAAAGTACAACCTTATTTATCTTGGGACTTGTTATTAAAGGTATACTTTCTAAAGCTTTAACAGCTACAAATGTTCCGAAGCTATGCGCCACAATGTTTACTTCAACTGCACGATTTCGATTAGCTAAATCTTGTAATTCAGTAATAAAGCCTTTTACTTCTTTTTTTCTGAGAGGTGGGAATAAAAATGAAAGTACAGGGTAAAAGTTATATTTATATTCAATATATTCAAACTCATCTCCTTGTCCCTGCTCCTTAATGAATTTTCCAAGTTGCCCTTGCCAGCCACCATAAGACATTATCCCATGAATAGAATAAATTACCCTATCAACTGTTTTATGGGTAGCCGAAGACTCTTTCGAGTGCATATACTCATTAATAGATTCTTGTATACTTTCGGTCCACCTCAAATCTATATGATCATATATATAAGAAAACACCCTTTGCTGTGTAAAAAGCCTTGCTTGCTCTTCAAATAGTTCAGTATGTTTGGTCAATCCAATGATTACATTAGGAGTCTTGTATTTGTTTCCTTTTCTTTTAACGTCGTGCTTTATGACCTTAAGAACATTTAACCCACCAGTATCTTTTTTTTCTTCGCCCTCTCTTTGAGGAATTTGCAGATCTAAAATCAAGACGTCAAACTTGGTGGCTTCTAATGCGTTTAAAGTATTTTGGACACAAATAGTTCTGGATATAAAACCTTCTGGAACACCTAACTCTTCAATAATACCTTTAACTTTTTCATATTTTGAATTGTCATCTTCTACTATAAGGATTGATATCATTTCTACACTGAACTCTCGATAGCATTTTTAATTTCATCTTTCCAATGTTCTGAGGAAGAGTCCCATGCTATTACGCCAATCAAAAACTTATTAAAATCTTCCATCAATTCATTTCTCAAATTCTCAATAGAAATTTGACTGTTGTGATGACCAAAAACATCATGCTGAGTAATTACAACCGATGGTACAAATTTTCTTCGATGCCTCATAAATATCAATATATCCTTTCCTGCTAAATGCTTAATGTCATCCATGTCATTCATATATCTTGGCAAACTCATATCAAGAATCAAAAAGGAAAACTTTTGCATCGACAGTATTTGAATCGTTTCTTCTTTATTTGTCGTTAGCGTAATATCTTTCGAGTTAAAATTGAGCTGTTTTAACAGCATCTCCTTTATTTGATTTGCTTTTGTAACATTATCTTCCGCTATCAGAATTTTCATTAGTCACACTCCTTTTTGAGGATATTTTTATTTACAAATTCAATTGTTACTATGAAGGATTGCCCTTTAGCACAAAGTTCAATTTTATTTTGTGCATTTAAATCCTGTTCAAAGATTTTCTTTATTTTATAAAAACCACTGTTTTTATCTCTACTAGCTTTGTCTAAATAATTAATGTCATTAACTGTTGCATTGATTTCTTGAACTTTATCTAAATCAATATTTTGGGACAGTGAGGAAACTATTAAAGTTGAACTATCTCCTTGCTCTACCCACTCTATTGTCAACTCACATTTTTTCTCTCTTTTTCTTCTGCTGACAGAGTTTTCAAATAACATAATAAAAACTCTTATAAAGCTTTTTAAATGCCTGCCATCATAAATATTTGAAACAATGGTTCCTTGCTTAATTGACACATCAACTTTTGGAAATAAATTTTGTACAAAGTTTAAAGCCTCTAATACAGGAACATTTATGTTAAAATGCTCACCAGAAGCCTTAACCACGTCTAACCAACCACTGACCTCATTACTTGCGCTTACTAAATCTGTTTTTGCTAAAGAAATTTTTTCATTGACCCGGTATGCATTGTTTCTTAAGGCATTGGAAACCGATTTGAGTTCCTTAAAGTAGCCGTCAATTTTAGTTGGCAATAAATTAGCGATTATTACTTTCCCAGCTTCAATAAGCTGTTCAGCCTTTCTATCTAAAGCATTAATATTCCACTTAATTATCTCGTCAAAAGTACTACCACTCTTTACTAGACTAATCATGTTATTGACTTCATCAGATTCAAACGAAAATTTAAATAGAGAGTCGATTGAAGAGAGGTCATCAGTACCTATCTGCATATAACTGTTTTTTATACGAATCAAAAACTCGTTAACAGATTTGGAAAATGCTTTAAAAGCGTCTTGCAGATCTTTGTAATACCCATTTGTTAAGCTTGCTTTAAAACAGTCCTCTATAAATTCATTATCTAAATATTCACCATTGACTTGTCTGCACAATAGGTCATGTTTTTCGAAAACAGACCTTAATCTTGGTACGATACCGTTATGACGAATATCTACATTCAGAGAATTATCGAGTCCAAACATAGGATTTAATGTATATATGTCCCTAATTTCCAACATTATAAATAATGCTAAATTAAATGCTTTTCTATCAGTCCTAACAATCTTTTGGTCTTTCTGAGTAATACTAACGCTCTGTTCACTAGGAGGTGATAAATCTTCTTTTTCTAACTCAGAAATAAGCTCTTCAAAAACTAAAGGCAAAAGTTTTTTTGACTCAGCAAATACTTTTGATTGATCTACATGTAACTTACCTTTTCCCAATTTTTTAACACATGAGTTCTTTGTATACTGATGAATCATAAATTCTAGTTCTTCTTTAACTTTTTCCTCTTCTCCTTCTTCAGATACTAAATTTGAAAGTATATTTACTCTATCTAGAATTTTCTCGTTATTCGAGTGATATATATTTAACCCTTCTAGAATACTTAAATCACATATATTTCGAAGTAAGAACCTCTGCTTGTGGCAAGTAGGAAGCAACTCACTTGGAGACTTAATTCCAAATTGCATCAAATAGTCATTTAAATACAGAGATATAACTTGATGCTCTGTGTAATCATCTTTTAGTAGCAGGTAAATACTAATTACTGTATCTACCGAATCAAAGTTTATATATTCACATTCATTTAATTCTTTGAACAAAAGTTCTTTAGGTAACTTCCATACGTTCTTTGGATTATCAAAATATGAGTTACTTATATATTCAACTGTATTCTGAAAGTCGCCCGACTTAATCATACTTAGAGCAATTTTTGCTCTTATTTCGTCTTCAAGGTGTATTGGGCAATTAGTAATTTTTATGTAGAGTTCAAGTGCTTCAGGATATTTCTTTTCACTAAATAATTTGTCAGCGTGCCACTTGAGTTTTCTATATTCGGGTATTTCTAGAGAATAGACTTCATCATTTGTACTGTTAGCAATTACATAGCTAATTGATTTTTGATTTGGCAAATTATTTCTGAAAGGATTAAAAGTAGATCCGTTTATATCTAAGAAGCTATATAATGCAGTTACAAGGGTTGAGTCGTGGCAAATATTATTTTTATGTTCTATCAGTTTAACCAAAGGCATAACGTCAAAATGATTAAATTGTTGGAAAACTCTCATCAAAGTTGAAAAGCTAACATCTCCTCTACCAACAATATAGTTACGTAATAAAGTTATTGTATGATGAATCAAACTACCATCTCTAAAGCTGCTATTTTTATCAAGAGCAATCAAAGAATTTACATAAAACTCATAAGCATTTGATATATTAGGCCACCTTGTTAAGTACTCTTCACACTTTATAATTACTTTTTCAAAGTTTCCCATCATATAAGTATCACAAATATCAATAATAGCTTTATCTTCCTCTTGAAGCGTTAGCTCTCCACTTTGTAAGCGAAATATATTAATAAGTTTGTAATCATTTATTTGAGACTTTAATGATAAAAACCCCTTTACTATGTCGTTATCAAAGTTCCCCTTGGCCTGACACACCATTGCCATCCGACAAAAAGACAAATACTTATCGATAACATTTGCTGGAAATAAATATTCAAAAACACCACCAAAATCTGACTCATCGAAATTTAGCGGATCAAATCTAAATAAGAACTCTAATGCTTTACCTTCTGAGCTACTTAGCCCTTCTAAAATGGCTTCAAACGAATAATCATTTCTTTCAGACGTTCTACTGCTAGATGCATTAGATAAAATAATATCTAAATCACGTTCTTCGACTGGCCTATTACTATTTTGAAAAAGAACATTATAGTGATGTAAAGCTTCACTATCATTGCCAATAAATGATAATACAGATAATTTGGTTTGAACCAACCAATATGAATAGCCATACAAGTCTTGAATATCTTCAAGAATTTCTAAAGCTTCTTCATAGCTACCTAAAAGAATACTTCTCTCTACGTCTTGTTTTAAAATTAAAAATTCATTTATCTTGTTTTTATATTGAGTAATTTGGGTAATCCACACCTCTATTTCTTGCCAATTATTATTGAAAGAAAATGAATTAATATCTCTACGAATAAACCGAGAATGGTGTAATGGATTACTAAATAAATAAGTTTTAAATATAGGGTTGCGACATTTGATATTTAATAAATTACGAAATGCTTCTTTATTTGTTTCTTGATTTAATTGCACAAGACCCAATAAACCAAAGTTCTTCATAGTTGGCTTAACACTTCTTGCATTTCTTTTTTTATTTTTTCTTTTTTGAGGCACTTTTAAAAACCTATAATTCTATTTTTATTTATTAACAAATTCTGTATGAGCATCGATTAACCTATTTAAAAATGTCATAGCAGCTCTACTCAACACATACCTATCCTTTGACATCTTAAAGATTAAATTTCTACTAGATAAGTATTCGAGCGCTTTATCCCAGTTCTCTAGTCTCAGTGCTTTTAATGAGTTTGCTAACATATCATCTTGCTTTAATGCATCAACGTCACTTTCTTTAAGCCCAAACATAGGGTCTTCAAGCTGAGCCAAATCACCAACAGTGGAATAATACCTTCCAATAAAAAGCAGAATTGCTTGAATTTTCATTGCGTTATCATCAGATTCATCATTACTACTATCGCGAAGATCTTGAGTGGAAAAGAAATCACCTTCTTCATCAAATTTCAATTCATATCCCATGTGCTTAAAATACAATTTAAAATGTCTAATCTTGTTAAAGACCAAGGTAAATAAATCGTCATCAACTAGACATCCTTGGATCTCATCAAAACGCTGTTTATTTAGCACTTTACCTTGAGAAAAGTGACGATAAATTGCCGTACTTTTGGTGTAAGGAACTTCATCAAAGCTATAAATTACTGTACTTTCCATCAATCGCTCTCCTTCAATACGGCAACTCGATATATATAATATTTATTATCCTGCTGTATAAACGCTTTCTTGTTAGTTTTTATAAGTTGTTTTCCATCAAGTGTTTTTTTCATGAAGTGAACAACTGCATTAATTAAATCGACAAAATGATAATTTGGTAAAAAGTTTTTCAGTCTATAATGCAGTGTTGCAATAACATCTTTAGATTCTCTCAGTGATAGCTTTTCTATTAATCGATATATATCTCTAGCTCTCTCTATACGTTCTTTGGAAGTAAATGAAACTAGTGCTTGTCCTTCGGCCTCAATACTTTCATTTGAAAGCAATAATTGATCTTCTATTCTATATTGCAGGTCGGTAAAAATGTTGTAGAAATAAGACGTATTATTTTCAATTTTCAAAGCCTTCGGCCTAGGGATTCTCTTAACATTCAGCATAAATGGAATTTCATTAGCGAAGGAATTGTCTATTTTTGTTCGGTTAACTCTGCCGTCTAAAGTCTCTTCATATTTTTTCTTAAATCGTTCAAAGTGCCACTCCATTGCATTAAACTGGGCAAGGCTTTTTTGAGTTTTCCGAATGAATCCATTTATCTGATTTGACACATCTTTTAGTGGATTAATAATGTTAGAAAAGCTTAATCCGTAACGAAATACTTGGTCTGAAAGTTCGTGTTTATCGTGAGAGTCAAAGAGTACTTTTATCGAATTGATTGTCGCGAGTAGATTATCACCATCCACTAACTTTACGTCAGGGTTAACAAAGCGCTGAGTAGGTAATATATGCCTTTCATATAAGCGAGTAACATCATCCAAAACCTTTTGCCTATACTCAACAAAATCAATACCGTTCTTACTTACTTCAAATGAAAGCTTTTCTAAATCACTATTTATGTTTTGCATTCGTACTAAGTTACGCTTAAGTAAATCAAGCAAGCTACCTAGCTTATGGAATAACTCTTCAACAAGTTCTGTGTAATCAGGATCTAACTGACTAAAGCTACAATCGTCAGCCAATAGTTTCTTTTGAATATGCCAAAACGATGCTAGTTCAGACTTTAATCTTGCATCTGTCAGCTCTTGATATAATGATGTCTCGCATAATCTAAAAATAGAAACTACTGATTCTTGAAACATCATTCGGTTAACATTATCAACCTGATCTTGGTCAGCCACTATATGTGAATTGGTTAAGTTCTCAGTTGAATAAGCTATCTTAAAGCGTTGTTGCTCTGTTTTATCTAAATGCTTTATTTCTTCTAAAACAGTTAATGCAACAACCGCTTCACTGACAAACCTTTCATTTTGGCTATCCATCTGTTTAATTACATTAAACATAACGTTAGGTCTTTCTAGCATTATCTTTAATGTTTGAATGGCGCTAAATTGTTTCATCAACACCTTCCAGCAACTCTATTTGATCGTCACTTATATAAGAGTCGAATTCTTCCTCATTATAAAAAGCTTGTGGTCCATCCCATACAACTCGTGTTCGCTCTGCTGTATACGGCTTAGCTGTTTTTAGCGCGTCAACATCGTAATGATGACCAATCGTATGCACGAGTTCAGCACCAGAACTATGTGTTCCAGCAGTAAAAAGGAAAAACCCGCTTTCTTTAATATCCCCTAACAACCAGTCGTACTGGTTAACGTTGATGTTTGCCGCTTCATCCATAATAACGGGCAATTTAACCATACAACTATCAGCTCGTAATTTTGCCAACAAAATCCTAACAAGTTTAAGATTGATTAATGCCGTTGTGGATGTCGATTGCTGTTTAGTTTGCCAGCTTTCATGTCCTTCTTTTTTTACTCTATAGCTGACCATTTTAATAACATCAGACATAACCAACTTGTTACGTTCACCATTTTTAAAAAATGCATCACTGAAAGCCTGCAACCTCAAGTAAAACTGTTCAGACAGTGCTTGTTCACTAAATTCATTGTAGCTTTTGTGTATTTCAGCGATAAGGTTTTTGAAACGATCATCAATATGGATAGATACTTCTATTTCAGTTAAGTCGTTTACTGAAATACCTTTAAATGAACGATTTAGCTGATTTTCAAACCGATTAATATGTTCAAAATTCTTATCCAAAATATCAACGTAGTTACTAACACTTTCATTATGAGATTTTGTTTTTGTTCTAAGCAATAAGCGCTGTCCCTCAAGTTCATCGTAAACTTGTGCTAGGTTCAGGTAAGATTGGTGAATGATGCTAGATATAGGGCTTGGTTTAAATAGCTCAGTATCAACATCAATAAATTCGGCTCTAGCAAACTCTCGTAAACTATCTATTATTTCCAACCTTAAAACTTCTACTTGCTGTAAACCGTTTTGAAGAGAGGATAAGTATTCACTTGTTAATTCTGAGCTATCTGAAAAGGTACTTTGCTTCTCAAGTTGCCTTTGAATTTTGGAGTAAGCCTGCTTAGTTCCATTGGCGTAGTTTCTAAGTTCCAGTAGCCTAGTTTGCTCCTTACTTAGAGAGCCTTGTTTTAACTTTTCTGATTCAAGTAGTTCTGAATATTCGCTTTGCTGCACAGATAACTTTTCTACTTGAGGTGTTAAATCCGCTAACACCGCTTGGTTTGCCTGTTGCTGCTCAGTAAAAATAACAAGGGCCGTTTTGTTTTTTTCAATAGTAGCGATAAGCTCTTTTACGCGAACTATTTCATTTAACTCTTGATTAAGTTTTTGGAGTTTATTCTCTATGATTAGTGGGCTGTCAGATTCTTGCCTTTCAAGGCTGTTCTTTTCTGAAGTATCAGCAATTAATTCCGATTTAATATTGTCTAATTCTTTATTAATATCACGAGTAATTGAAGCATTAGACTTGTTAAGCTCTTGGCCCCAGAAGTTGTACGAGTATCCTTGATCAACAAATAATTTTTTGAAATTTTCAATTGCATGAGTTTCATGTTCTGTTAATTCTTTACCCGGATTAGCTAAAGTTAGACGGTGGTTAATTGATTTTAATAGCACCAATGTTTCACTAGAAAGTTGTTTCTCTAGAGCAAATTGAGAGTTTTCAATTTCTAGTTCTATTTGTTTTTGCTTTACCGTGTATTGCTCAATCCGAGTATTAAGTTTATTAATTCTTATAAGCCTGGCATCTGCATCTTTAAGTGCGTTAATCCTTTCATTTGTATTAGCAAACTCATCTTCTAAAACTTCCAAAACTTCTTTGATTGTCATTTCACCATAAAGGCTCAATTCCATTTCACCTTTACTAACATCTTTGCTTATTTTTGCTATTTTTTTCTCTATTTCCTTAATAGATTTATTAGCAGCAAATAAGTTTTGGTTATGAATTTTGATTTGCTCTGTAATTGGAGATAGCTGCCCCTGAAAGCCTTTAACTTTACCTGCCGATAAGTTTACCGCTTCATTTGTATCTTGTATTTTACTGTTCAAGTAAAGATAGAAATTTACGAAACGACTCTCTATTTCTGATAGCTCACTATATCTCGTGAAATTGCTAACTAGTTGATTGAATTCATCAGTTTTGTTTTCTATATCAATGAGCTTTTGTTCTTCTTGCTTAAGAGTGTCATGCGTTGACATAAAAGACTGAATATCAAAGTTTAACGCATCTGTTGTTTCTTTCTTTTCAGCTTCAACAATATTTGCAACAGCTTTGGCAACTCCTTCATTCGACGTTTCCATATCAAACAGCATTAATATTAATGCCCTAAGAGATTCAATATTTTCTTCTGTCGCTTCATTAAGTGGGAAAAGGCTGTAGCGCATTGCTACATCTGAAAGGATATCTCTTGCGTACATAAGATCTTTCAGTTTTTGAGGCTCTCTTACTGATATACAGTGTTTATCTTTACCTTTAATTTTTGCAAAAATGTCTTGAGTGGAAAGCTTGTCTACTCGCGAACCGATATGATGCTCATCATCATCTTCCACTTGCCAAAATAAATGCTGAATATCGCTATAAGCCAGCGTGGTAAATATTCTTTCAAATGAAAGGCTTTTCCCTCTATTAAGTATCTGGCAGTGAGTATATTTTTTACCTCCGATGACTTTTTCAACTTCAATAATTAAATGAGAGTACTTACTAGGAAAGTAATGCCCAAATGATTCATTTTTATCATATTCGTAGCCATTTGAACTTTTAAAATTGAATTTATCTTTCGCTTTATTGAAGTTAACTTCCGGCAATAAAAATAAGCGAATACAGTTGAGCAAACTTGATTTACCAACATTACCTTCGCCTAGTAATATTGTATGTTTATCTAGCTCTATTTCTGAGTAGCAAAACCCCGCTGAGTCCACTAAGACTAGCTTTTTCAGGACAAAATTAAATTGCTGAGACATTATTTATTTCCTTATTAAAAGCTAAAATAGCTTCTTGCTCCATAAAGCGTTTCTGAGATAAAAATATCCCTTTGAGCTTTTCTAAACCAAGCTCTTCCGCTGTATCTATCGCCTTTAAATACTGGTTGTCATCTTTCGGCTTTTTAATAAAAAAGCTATCTAAATTATCAGAAGTAGGCTCTAAGAATTTAGCTTTGTCTCCAACCATGTTCTTTAAAGCTTTAAATATCTTCAAACCACCATAGTCATAATCAAAAAAACATAAAACGGTATCGTATTGAGTTAAAAAGCATTGATTATAGCTATTAGCTATTTGATTACCTGAGCCAAAAACTAAATCCGTTTTTTCAAATGACAAAGACATTGAAAAAGTTTCATTCATCTTGGATAGCAAAGAATTTTTAGCAAAAAAAAGCTCAGAGTTCTCTACGATGACTAAATGCTTTTTAGGTTGAAACTTAAAATGAACTGCATCCTTATTGCAGACAATAGTATCAGGATACACCTCACTAGATAATTGATGATAAACAAATAAATAGCTGGTTGATGTTTTTATTTTATGCGAATCACCATGAAGGGTGGCTGCAACTCTGTCTTCTGGTTCTATTGTTAATTGACGTATACGCTCAATTATATTTTCACAAGATAATTCTACTATTGCAGAGCCTTTTTTTTGAAAGCTGACTAACGCTTTATCACGCACATCTTCTTGTAGGTCTTCAGGTAATAACGACAAGAAAACATTGTAATTAAATGCCTTACCATGTTGTATTTTATCAAGGTAATTTAAAATTCTTTTATCAAACATATATTACACCCATTTAATCTTTCGATTCCTGATAACCGGGAGCAATAGCCAAGTTTTCAGCACCATATAATGTTTGTAAATTACGGAGCCAGAGTTGATATTCCCCACCAGAAAGATCTGCATTTAATGTGCAGTCAACATTCCATCGCCTAAGTAAATATCCAGCCAACGCAGCTCTAACATTCAACTCTAAAACACCATTTTCCATACCATAATCCATAGCTATAGCCGTTGGGTGCTTCACATTATTAGGGTGCGCCACAATTTGTAAAGGCATCATTCGCATCCACTGGTGGTCTTCCAATTTGTCTTCATGAGGTTCAATATCTTGAGACTTAAGAGTTACCTTACTAATTCGAGTTAAAACGAAGTCTCTAAAAGACTTAGACTTACGATCATAAGCTCGAACATGCCATCGAAGACCATTATCAATAATTGAATGAGGGACTAATTCTCTAGCATTGGAGCCACTACTCAATGAGGTATAAATGATACTTACGGGCTTTTTATTTAGAATTGCCTGAACTAATTTAGCAACAATAAAAATATCAGGAACATTCAACTGACTAGGCGCTTCCACAGGGAAAGTAATATCACCAATAGCATCAAATCCATCGGTTATATTGTTGGCTAATTTAACAAGAGTCTTTTTAGCATCATGCTTAAAGAGTGGTTTGAACTTCTTTGTTTGATGGTATTGTTTCGTAGGATTATCTAACTCAGCATTGTCTGGGGCTAGCTCTTTATATAGTGAAATATCACGAGTTGCATTTGCCATCCCCATCTCAAATTTGCTCGTCAAATCACTTCGGCAAAAGTGCCCCCTAAACATAAGCAAAAAATCAATATATGCTAACCTTTGTTTTTGAGAAAAGCCAACATTAATATCACTTGATGCATTCATTATTAAACCATAGTGTAATCATTTTGATTACACCATATTAAAATAATGATTTGATTTGTCAATATACGATTTTTTGCTGCTATCATCTAGAAATGTGCATAACATCCCCACTTATTTGATTATTGCTTATCTAAATCAAAATATACTATGTTTCGTATTTTTCAGCGAGAAGCTATTACTTTCTCTAAATTCATTTAGATTTTGTAAGTTACATATCTCTCTTACTTATAATGACAGGATCAAAATTATTAGAGAATACAAATACATTATCGCTATATTTTTCTCCTGCAACATCACTCGGCTCTAGCCTTAACCTTTGCTCGCCACTTACTAATTCTGTTGAAAACCCTATATCCTCAGAAACTTTTTTGGCTAAACCTTCAGTCTGAGAAGGGTTCATAAAGCATCTTATATCACAACTACCTATTAAACCTTCTGCATTTTCATAGTGCTTCTGTAATTGACCTAAGCTTTGAGCAAAAAGCCATGCCCTTACTCCATATTGCGCCCCAACATAAACTGCATCTTCTACAGGCTTCATATAGCCTAGTAAAGGCAGTTCATCCATAAAAAATACTACATCAGGTGTATTTTCTCTGTCAGGTATTTCCTTAATTAACTCATTAATATGCAGAGTAGATATAACTCTTATAACAGAAGCATATGTTTCAATTTTTGCTGGTGGAAAAGAAAGAAAAACGGATACACCTTTCTTTTTGAGCATTTGTGGGGTCCATGTACTAACCCCAGACGTTGCATTGTAAATAGCATCATCTTCCCAGCAACTTAAAGCTCTTTGTGTAGTTGCAAGAACCCCCTGTAATGTTCCTGGGGCCTGATCAATTAAGCGCTTTATTACTCGCAAAGGCCGCCTTTGATCAGATAGTGATGATTCTATATTCGTTAATTCAGACTCTAATAAATGGTCAGCTATGTCAGAAATACAGGGGATTTCACCTTCCTTTTTAGAACTAATAATATAGCAAAATATTGCTGTCAGATAATCAACAGCCATATCTCTGAAAAAATCAGAATTTTCATCTTTCGACTCAGTATTGGGAATAATAATACTCGCTAATATTTTGGAGTCTTCCCAAAGATTATCAGGATTTAAAAATTCTAGTGGATTAAAAATATCACCAAGGTCATTATCAAAGGGAGCAAATTTGAAAACTCTATTCGAAGATAATTCCATTCGTATTGTTTCTGTTGCATCAAAACATTCACCCTTAGGATCTATTACGAAAACCGAACTTGGAGTTGTTAATAAATTTGGAATAACGTGGCATCTAGATTTTCCTTGTCTAGGTGGTGCTATTGTAGTAATTGATCCTTCTCCTGAATATTCAAAGGCTTTACCGTTTTTTGTAAACCCTAAATGTAATGGGTTTCTACTACCGCATTTCTGATTTGAATCTTGTTCATTAATAACCAGTTTATTTCCTTTGTCATTATCCAGAATGGCTGAAAGATCATCTGTAATAAATTGAAATTTATTATTTTCAACTATAGATTGTGCAATTCTGATGATAGTATCGCATGCTACTTCAGGACTTAGCAATCTAACAGAAAGACCACTTTCGATGATTTGGTTAAATTCGCTTATAAGATGGATAAATTCCTTACCATCAAAGTTAAAATCACAATTAACTCTGCCAGTTTTTCCATTATGATAAACCATAGAAAATACAGCCATAATAACTTCTTCGATATTTATATTTAATTGGTCATGCAATTCTTTTAAAGCAAAAACAAAATACAAATATATTTTAATTGCTACAGCTTCTTTTTTATTAAAATTACCCCAATGTCTGTAATAAGTTATATATGGGATTTGAGAAGTGTAAATATCATTGTTATTTGCATACTTAATAATTACCTCAGCAAGTAAGTATCCATAATAATTAAACATACTAGGATTTTTATTTTTGGCAAAGTCATCCTTAACTTTATCCGAGTCTTTTATAAACGGTGATAACATTGTTTCTGTGGCTTCTTTAGTCATCAGGTAACATAAAAAATTTAAAACATTTACGCGAGAATTATGATCTAAATCCACAGAATCCCAATCTGGATTGTTATCTGCTTTTGGCACATAACTTAGGAAATCTTGAGGAGACATTCTTACAGTAGCCATCATTGAGCTAATAGCAAATGCTTCACCATTTTCATGTTCAAGGATTTTATCTTCTACGTTTCTTTTGCCTTGAGCCACTTTATTTTTTAATTTAGGTAAATAGCCACTCTCTTCATCATATTCTCTTTTGATAGTTTCTCTTACTTCCATCACAGTATTAGCTGCAAGAACTAAGCACATGCTTGCATGGTAGAAAAATTCTTCCCACGACATTTTTTCAGGTTTAACCCACACTTCATCAACATACTTTTTATATTGTTCGAATGAATCATATGTAGACCAGTCAAAAGATTGCCAAGCTGGAACTGGAGAATAAATAGAATTGTAATCATAATTAAGAGTTGAAAAAAACAAATTAAAATCATTGTTCTTCAGACACCTTCCTTGGAGGCATTGATTAAGACCTATAACATCATCACGCATTTGTTTGAGTAATTCATGGTGTTTTGAAAGGTATACATCAGGGTCTGAACATTTTAATGAATCACCTCTAATAAACTGTGTCGCAATTTCCTCTTGGTAATCTGAAACTAGATCCCAAGAGTCAATGCAGGGGAAATCCCTTTTATAAACATTAGATTCTTCTGTAAATTTAGTTATATATAGTAAATTATCATCATTGTCATATTGTACAGATATAGTTAAATATAGTTGATTCTCTTTAAGATAAACAAAAAACTCTGCCCAAGGACTGTCCCTGTTATATGAAGAAATTTTTAGTCGAATTCGACTAGTTCCCCATACATTGCTTGCATCTTCTAAGGTTTCGTCACACATTTTTAGTTGTTGCTTGTACCGTATTGCGTAAGTTATATCTCGTTCATGAACTATAGGAATTCCTTTAAGAATATCCATACTTTCATAACCTAAACTTTCATCTAAAGTTAAAAACAAGTTAGGGTCATTTAGGAAATCATAGTTAGCCGTTTTTAGAACACCTAGTTCTTTACTGGTTATCTCAATAAGTTGCTTAACATACCTACTTTGGGGTGTATCCACTTGCTCTGTTTTTTTATTAACTTTATCTTTATTAGCAGTACCAAATAATTTGCCAAACATCCTTATCTCCCTATTGAAAATATAAATCGTTTCTTATGTTTTTGTTCTTTAGACTTCTCTTGTTCTTTTAACTTCTCTTGTTCTTTTGACTTCTCTTGTTCTTTTAACTTCTCTTGTTCTTTTAACTTCTCTTGTTCTTTTAACTTCTCTTGTTCTTTTAACTTCTCTTGTTCTTTTAACTTCTCTTGTTCTTTTAACTTCTCTTGTTCTTTTGACTTCTCTTGTTCTTTTGACTTCTCTTGTTCTTTAGACTTCTCTTGTTCTTTAGACTTCTCTTGTTCTTTAGACTTCTCTTGTTCTTTAGACTTCTCTTGTTCTTTAGACTTCTCTTGTTCTTTAGACTTCTCTTGTTCTTTTAACTTCTTTTGTTCTGTTAACTTTTGTTGTTGGTCAGGTCCGTTCTTTGCTAAGTTAACTATTTCAATCATCTTATACCCGGAAAAAATGACACTAATAAATGCTTCTATTGCTCCAAATTGTATACTAGCGTCATTAATTCCAAGCTTTGAATGTTCCTGCACAGGAATGTGTTCGATAGAGTCCATATAACTTGTCTGAATTTCATCTAGGTCCTTTTTTTTCAATTTTAATTGTGAAAGAAGTTCCATATCTTTTTTATAAAAAAGATCGCCATTTGCTATTCCTTCTAGATCATGTGCCGCTTCAATTAAATTAGCACGATGCACTCTTTCTTTTTCGTTTTTTTTAAATTCACTTTCGATTTTTTTACATTCCGATTCAATCCTCTTGGCCTCTAATTTAGCATTGTTAGATGATTTAATAATCGCTGCATTGCGCCTCTCTTTTCTACTTAATTTTTCTTTACTCTCGTTAATGTTATGACCCACGATTTATTCCTTATTTGTAAAACTTAAAATCAATTAAAAAGAGGGGATTGATATTTGGAAATCTTATTTTTTAAATGGAGGAGTTTGAACTTAGAAAAGTAGTTAGGTTGTTTTGCGTAATGATATAGTTCATCTTATTGCCTTCCATAGAAATCAAGTTAAACAGGTTAATATATATACAGTATTAGTTCGATTATTCCAAGAGGTTAAAGTCACTAAACTTAATGTAGTATATCCAATTAGAAGTGTCTGGTGATAATACACTACCCCAAAAGGCTATTATCTTTACGTGTATTTGTTCGAAAAAGTTGTGTTGACACTCTACCATTGGTGATTATGGTCAATAACAAAAGTGCCTTACCTCATTTCAAACGTTCTTTAACTTTGAATACGTACATCACTATAAAAACAACAGAGAAAATATATACAAAAAGAAAAAATCCGCTCTTCATATCATTATTTTGACCAAACCTATCTTCATAATATAAAAAATCGGGTATTTCATTGCTTGGTCTAAGGAGGTTGTAACAACCAGGAATAACTAAAATTGTAGCAGTAATAATAGCAGGTTTCATTGATTCGAAAGCTGCCTCAAATGAGTCTCCGAAACTTAATTTCTTAGAGGTAAATCCCAAAAAACCCATCACTAAACTTAATAAAATACCAAAAATGGTACAAGCTAAACAAATTAAAACGAACCCAAGAAATAAACTTAAAATCGAAATCACTCTTAAATCCCTTTAAGGTATTCTACATTTGTATGAGTTTTAATCATAAAGCATTTTGGTCAATATTCAACCAAACAGGAACTTATAGTTTATTTTTCAAATTAGGTTTTAGTTAGAGCTTTGCTGACGTATTGCTTGAAATAAGTCACAAACTATTTTGTATTTTGGGAGAAATGAATATTCACTTAGTCACAAATTTAAATAAAAGATCTTAGAGTCTGACAAATATATTCACAATATAAACAAAACAGAATAGTTACTATGCTCCTCACCATCTAAACTTGCCTAAACTGGTTGATGAAAAACTAACCTTTCTTATACAAGGCTTGTACATTATATTAAAATGAGATATCAATTCCTTTTAAGTTTAGTTTCTTAAAAGCTTGATAATAATTTCCTCTTTAGCCTTTAGATTCTTTAATAACGAGCTTCGAACTGCACCTAAGGAGTCTAAACTTAATTGCTGAACCAATTCTGGCTTCATATAGTTGAAGCTATTAAGTGAGTAATTGTTACTAATTATTTTATCATTGGGTACGACAAAGCTAAATGAGCTTCTTTCGGGTCTCATTTTGTATTCTTCTGACAATCGTTCAATGTCATCTATCACTACTCTTCGTCCAAACTCTGATTGAAATTCACTCGCATTAATGAACAAAACATCTTCTGTTTTCTTTGCTTTATTAAGTACAGTTAAGACTAAAGGGATTGGGCAAAATTTTAATATTCCTGCTGGTAGTGTAATAACAGCATCGATCAAATTGTTCTCAATTAAGTGCTGCCTAGCTTCAATGTCTCGCTTTCTAAATAAAGGACCTTTACCCGTAACAACATAGCCTTTTCCTGAGTCATTTAAGCTCTCCAACATTCTTTTAATATATAAGTGCTCCTTATATACGACTTTCTTGCTATATCCTTCTTCTATTGATTTTCCTGTCGATGGACTTTTAACAACCTTTGGTTGTAGTAAGCAAATACTTGAATCGAAGTGGCTTTTTTTGATGACAGAATCAGTAGATAGGCAGTGGCTTTTAGTAGTAATAACATTCTGTGCTTGAGCCAAGGCAAACTTTCTAAAAATATGGCGTTCCATTTCACCTAAAGATTCTATTCGGAACTCCTTACCGGGAAACTCTAAAGCAAGGTATAAGCTTTGTTCTGTTGTAAATTCATTAGGACAGTAAATACTATCTACAGTATCAAAACTTCCTATTTCCAAAATAATATCAATAAAATCTGACGGTATTTCTTGGTAAAAAAACTTACTATCTGCTTGTAAGGGGTGGGAAGTAGCCTGAAGCCTAAGTAGTACCCTAGAATAAATCAAAGCGGCATCTAACGTAGAAAGCGATTCAACACAGTTTAGCGACTTAATCGATAGAATCTCTTCAATTACTTTATAGTTATCAATACTCAGAGAATTCATTATATCAGGCAATATTTTTTCTAATAATGGCGTTTTGTCAGTAGCTAGTATTGCAGCAAGCTGAAATTCAAATCCTTTGTTAAATCGATTTTTCTCTGATTTACTTAATGATTGGAAAACACTATTTGATAATGCCTTTTTTGAAAGTCTAACAGGTGTTTTTATAAAATTATTAATCGCCTGCCTGATAGCACTATTAGGAGGCTCTTTTGCAGCAGTTTTAACTAAATTCCCAATAAAGTTTTCCAAATCCTTTTCCACACTATTATCATTTAAATGAAATATTGCTTTATCATTGGACAACTCAGCTAGCCTACAAAAAAGTAAAAATAAAAAGTAATCTCGTCTCTCAACATCGTTAGAGTAACTGATAACTTTTGTATGTTTGTAATTATGGATGATATCCAAAATAATGTTTTCAATCATTGTTATCTGCCCTCCCTTATCAACCTTGCAGTGTAGGCTTTAAGCTGTAAGTCACGATTATCGATTAGCTCTAATAGTAATGCTCTTTCTTCCTTAACTTCATTAGCCAATTCTATGATTTTTTTCTGCTTTTCAATTGTTATATTCGGAAAAGGAAGATCTAATAAAGTCTCTTTATTCAATATGCTGCTATATGTCCCACCACACTTGCGGTCAAACCATCGTTGAGATTCATCTGAGTTGACGATGAACTCAATGAATTCAGGCAAGATTTTTAGAGTGTCAGGGGACCGTAATATTAATAGGTGCTGAGTAACAACAGTTTTTGTTGGGACATCTTTCAACAATAGAGCGTGTTTATTTACACCTTTAACAGTAACAAGTACATCTCCTTTCTTTAGATAATCTGACTTTTTGATGGAAGTATCGTTTGTTCTGATAACTTGTGACATATCGAGAGAATTACCACTCGCATTACGCTCAAAATCACGCAGTTGTATCACAAAACTTTCCCCAAACGGTTCTCTTTTGACCCTTTTACGGAAAAACTTTCCGTTATCAACACTAATCGACAAGTTTTTAATATTGTTTATCATAATCAATACTTAAGAGTTTAATTATGAGTAAACAATAGTGCAACGCCATAGTAGTTGCAACTTTAATTTTATTGACGAAGCTTGAGGAAAACTCTTAGTATGGCAGTTGTCAAACCAGCAAATGACTGAGGAGGTTAACTATTTGACAACAAATATTCATTACATATACACAACAAATCTCTATCGTTGTTTTATTTCTAAGAGCAACGCTGTGCTCATGCACACCGCCATCATTTTTCGATTTTCTTGGCGAAACCGAATTCCCAAGCACTTAATGCTTTATGGGTTTCGATCGAGTTAACCAACTCAATTTTACGACCTAGCGTTTAGCAGTTATTGCTCAGAGTTTTTATATCTCTGATTGGCATCCTGTTGCCTAAATTCGCTTAATCGTTATTCAATTTAATACATTTTCGTTACTGAAAATTCAGTGACTAGAACCTTTTTACCCTAAAAAACTTAAGAGAGATAAAATGAAAGTTAATAACAATACAAACGTGAGCCAAAAGCGTGCTCATTATTATTCAAAAAAATTTAACCATTTTTTTAATGCATTTAAAAGCAAGGCGATTCAACGCCCTGAAAGTTACTTGGAAACCTGTGGTTTACGTGAATTAGAATTTGATAACAAAGTTGAGTCTTATAAAGCTCAGCCGAGATCATACATTTTCGAATACAAAGGAAAATACTGTCGCTATACGCCAGATTTTTTAGTGAAATTCACCAGTGGTTCATATGAGTTTAGAGAATTAAAAGTTGCTCATCGTTTCAACAACGAAAAAATACAAGATCGTTTATCAGTACTCAAAGAGTTTTTTCTCGATAGATATAATATCCCTCTCGTTGAATGGCGTGACACTGACTTTAACCAAGGAAGTCGCATTGAAAACCTTGCGAGACTATATCGATACAAATTTTTCGATTTAGGCCGTTTTGATTTAAGCAAAATAAAAAATCTAATTTCAGGTGCAAAAAACCTAGGGGACATATATGAGGCGGTAGGGAAATTCAATTGCTCTAATGCCTTAGCACCAGCATTAATTGCACAAAATCATGTGATAACTGATTTATCCCTTCAATTCTCACCTCAAAACCCTGCGGAGGTGAAATAATGATTAATCAATTCGATTTCTATGACCTAAAAGGTAAAAATATAATTTTTGGTGGCAAAAAAGCCACAGTCCTATCTGTAGATGAAGAAGACAGTTTAGTCATTATTCGCTTTGAGAATAAGTACGTATCTACACTTGAGTTCGACGAATTTCTTGAACACGTTTCAAGCGGCAAAATTTTTATAACTAAACCGCTATTAGGTTCAGTCAATGCCTACACTATCCCTCTAGAAAAGCAACGAATTATCAGTCGTCGTGAGGCTTATGTGCTAGAAATGGCTAAACATACTAATCCACATAAGCCAGCATTAAGAAAAGAAATTATTTTAAAAGTTTCTGCAAAGATTGGTGATCCTAAGCCACCTGGAGGCTCGACCGCATCAAAATGGTTCAAGCGTTGGGAGCAGGACGGATTTGATATCAAGAAACAGGTCCTTTGCAAGAATACTCGCAGAAAGACTCGTTTGAGTGAACAAGTCGAGAAGATCATTAACAAAATTATCAATAAACACTTCTTAAAACGCGAAGGTCTATTAGAAAGCCAGTGCTATATTAAGCTTAAATTGCTAATGACCCGTCTTGGTATGGCTGATGCAATACCCAGTGCTAAAAGCTTTGGTCGTCGTGTAGAAAAAATAGATCCCGTTTTATTAGTAACTAAACGCAAAGGTACGAGTGAAGCAAAAAAAGCGTATCGAAAAATTCAGCATAAGTACAACGTTACCTTACCTTTAGAGCTTGTTGAATTAGATACAGGGAATTTCAACTTAGGCATTATTGAAATTGAAGATGGGGTAAAGTATTACATTGGCTCAGTAAGCCTTCACCTTTGTTTTTGCGTAGGAACTGCAAGCCTTCTAGGTTACTCCATTTCAATTGGTAATACAGGGGAGCAAAGTGGCTTTGTTGTCAATGCTCTTTACCATGCTATCTCTCGCAAAGCAGACAAGCGTTATATTCAAAGTGGTGTGCCAAGCAGGATTGTCATGGATGCAGGTGCAGGCTATTTGTCTGATACTACTCGCTCATTTTTAGATAGCTTAAACTGTACCTATGATATAACTCCAACTCGCCAACCATGGGCCAAGGGCTTTGTAGAGCGGTATATACGCCATATTCGAGATACTGTTTTTCGTGGTATGAAAGGCTATCTTGGCAAGTATAATCCGCTTGAATATACCGATACCAATCTCAAGCAAGCAGCTAAAGTTACCATTGAGCAATTTAGACAGAAGTTTGCCAACTTTGTTCATGAGTACCATAACACCCCATTAGATAGACTTAAGGGATTAACGCCCAACGAAGCATGGAAGAAAGGCATTGCACAGTATCCCGCGCTACATATCGAAGATATGGCTGAGTTGAAGAAATTTAGAGGTGAACGTGTTAAAGGACGTGTACTTAACCCCAATTTAGGCGTCTTTCACCGAGGTTATTGGTTTAATAGTGACGAACTCCAATCACTATATTTCACCTTAAAGGAAAAAACCAAAAAAGGTGAAAAAATCAAAGTCGATTTGCTCGTTGATCCTCTCGATGCAGGGGCAGTATCAGTTATTGTCCCTCCAAAAGTTTCACTTAAAGTCGGCCAACTTGAATTGATGGAAGCAACCAACACTAGTAATTACGTGGATGGAAAGTCATTTGCTCAACTTGAAGCTAAAGCAAAAGGAACGAGGCTATTAGACGGAGCTAGCTGTTTTGTGACAGATCAAAATGAGTGGACTAAATATCAATCTAAGCCGCGTAAAAACGGAAAATCAATTGATGTATTACTTCCCGATATTCCTGAAGACTTCAATCCTGAAGCCGAGTTAGAGGGCATATTAACAGACGATGAAAAAATAGCACATATTGCCAGCGACCTTGGTGCTGGAATTGTAAACGATGACGAACTAGAACTAGATTCTGAAGACGCATGGGGGGTTCTGTAATGAAAATTGGAAACCTAAAATCTCATACTACATTCTTTGATAAAGCTCGTTTTAAGCACCCTGAATTCAGCAATGCAATAAAAGGCGTTAAAGAGCTAATAAAATGTGGCGGTACAATCCCTGTTGTAACTTGCCTTATTGGTCCTTCACGTGTTGGTAAGTCCGTCGTTATTGAACAAATTTATGAAAAATACGGTATTAACCCTAATCTAGAGGAACAAGCTATTGTAGCTATAAAAATAATCGCGAAAAGTACCCCTAAAATGGTAGTAGAATCACTAATAGAAGCGATGGGAGTTAAACCAAAAGACAATTTAAATCGACTTAGAACACAGTTGATCTTTCTTGCCAAAAAAAAGGGAGTAAGGCTATTCATTATTGATGAAATTCAACATGGCATGCCTCAGCATCAAGATTCTGGCAAAGGCACGCAATTGATAGCGGATATACTAAAACTTATTAGTGATGATACTAATGCATCCATTTTATTAGTTGGTTTAGAAAATACTCCAGAAATTTTACAAAATGCATTTAAGAAACGTAACTCATTTGACAATAGTCAAGAAAAGCAAATGATTGGCCGCTCTTTTCCACCCATGCATATTCCGCGTATCAAGTTGACACAAAAAAAACGTCTTATGAACATAATGAAAGGCTACCAACGCCTCTTTGATTTGTTAAAACAAAAGTTTGGCATCACTTTTCCCGATGTTACTGATGAAGTATTGGCTCTTAGATTATGGATAGCGTGTAGAGGATATTTTGGCCGTTTACGATTTCTCTTTGATTTTTCAATTGAAGCCGTAGATATAAATGGTGAAGTGACACTCCAAATTCTCGAAAAAACGTATGACAAAGTAATGAGTGAAAAAGCAGCGGAGAATCCTTTTGCATGTGAGCCAAGTCAACTACCAAGAATTGCTCGTACTGTTGAACATTTAGAAGCGTTAGATGCGGAGGGTAAATAATGTCCTTCCCATTTATTCCAGAGACAGTTGAAGGAGAACACCCTAAGTTCTATTTAACTAAGTTAGCTGAAGCTAATGGCTATCCATTTATGGAAAACTTGCTTCATGCAAATAGCCAAAAGCTACCTGTTCATCAAGCACAACAGTTTAGTGCTTATAGAAAAATTATTAATGAGTTAACAGGTATTCATTATCAAATAACCTATTTGGACCGGGATGTGTATAAACATAAGAGATATTTTCCATCTCTTCTGTCATCACACGCAAAAATATGCCCTAAATGTTGTACTGAAGCACGTAGCCCTATAGAGCATAGCTTTTTGTTTGCCAATCGTTGTGACACCCACAAAATACAGCTTATTGATACATGCCCAACATGTGAGCAAGTCCTTGAATGGGACGCCTCACTGATTCAAGGGAAGTGTAACTATTGCGGCAGTTCATTACCTAAAATAGTAATAGATGAAAGTCCAATACAGGCTTACATAAGACAGAATGGTCTAAAGCAATCACTGCAATTTTTAAATGATTTATGCTTAGTTGCAAGTCATCTAATCCGCCCCTTAGATAATCATCCAGAACGTTTAGCCAAAAAACGCATTAAAAACTCTGGCGAGCTATTTAACAGGGCCTACCTATTATTAACTGATGCCGACACATGCGACGCTTGGCTACAATATTTACATTTAAAACGTAGGAATCAGCTAATCAATCTTGGCCAATCTGCGGTTAATGCTCCTTTACGTCATATAGTAAGCTCTCTTAACCTGGATAACTGGCCAATAATCAATAATCCTAAAGTTCTTCGTAAGGATATTTGCCAGCCAATTAGGTTTGCTGAATATGATGTTGAAAACTTTAGTATCCAAACACCATGGAAAACTAAAAGCCAAGATCCAGAAGAGCAAAATACCCTTGCCCAGTATAAATGTAGCGCACAACTATTGGCGCTAATTATTGGCACCGACGTAAGTACTGTACATTCCTTATCTAGATATGGATTATTTAGCAAACTAAACACAAAAGGCTTTTCGGAACATACGTATTTTGATCTCCGCGAGGTAGAACGATCTTTACCTAATAGTTTTAATTTCAAAGGTTACCAAGGGCAAACTATTCTGAGCTATTCAGAAATAACACGTATTTTACCCTGCTTAAATATTGAAGAAGCTAGCTTTATTACAACAATCATCAAAGATAGAGTACCTATTTCACTGGTGCAAGATTCACTGCCATTTTTAGATCGCATCCAAATGACACCCTATATGTTCTATCGAACATTGATGAAAATGGTACTAGAAAGTTCAAATGATAAAATAGAACATACAAAGGCAAAAGTGACATACTGTTTAGGGGAGATTGATATCCGAGCCTTGTTAAACAACAAAAAAATTACTATTCAAAAATGGAGACAAGTTGATACTTACTACAAAACTAAAGATTTTGAATTGATGGAAAAATCATATTTAAACTTAGCAAGGTACTGCTTCTTTCGGGGGTTAAATTTCAATGCTATTTCGGAAAGACTTAAACAAAAGGGAATATTACCCGCATTAGGAAAATCATATTATGATCATCGTAGATATGTTATTCATTTTATTAAAACAGGAAAGGTCATACTCCTAGGCAAAATCGACTCCATGAATCACACTTCCTCCACCAAAACCATAAATACATTTCTAAATTCGATGCCGATTTTGAGCAATAAAAAACGCTAGTTTTCTGTTGCTCGCTCTTTAACTTCTCCCATTACTACTAAACAAATTTAGGTCTAGTAACTAGACCTTTCTTTATTTTATACCTGTGCTACTATTTATATAAAATATCTAATAAATTCATGCAACTATAAAATCATTCTCTTTTTTAGCTGACGGTTTATGTACGAATCTCAGAGTTAATGACGAAATATGCAATAGCCATTCTCGCTTATTATGACCTAGCCCTTTAAAAATAAGCACTCAAAATCTCCTAATAAAAGTCTTTTTACACGCTATTCTACTGCTAGAATAACGCTTTTTTATGATGAAGCTCTTTTAATTTATAGGAAGTAATTCATTTGGAAATGAAATAACCCTCAAGCTTTTTTAATCAACCTACTCAGTTACAGCTTCTTCTTTTTCTACGGGGACATTTTTAGTTAAAAACATATTTCTTAGCTTAGTATCAACATCTTTCGCCATTTCAGGGTGCTCTTCTAAATACTTAGCAGCATTAGCTTTACCTTGACCAATACGCTCACCATTACAGCTATACCAGGCACCTGACTTTTCAACAAAGCCATTTTTTACACCTAAGTCAATCAGCTCACCTAAATTGTTAATGCCTTGACCATAAAGAATTTGAAATTCAGTTTGTTTAAATGGCGGCGCTATTTTATTTTTAACGACTTTAACACGAGTTTCGTTACCAACAATTTCATCACCGTTTTTAACTGCACCGATACGGCGGATGTCCAAACGAACAGAAGCATAAAATTTTAACGCATTACCACCTGTTGTGGTTTCTGGATTTCCAAACATTACCCCAATTTTCATCCGAATTTGGTTAATGAAAATCAACATGGTATTAGATTTTTTCAAGTTACCGGTAAGCTTGCGCATAGCTTGTGACAACATACGCGCTTGCAGCCCCATATGCGAGTCACCCATGTCACCTTCAATTTCAGCTTTAGGTGTTAATGCGGCAACTGAGTCGACCACGATAATATCAATAGCCCCTGATCGAGTTAGCATATCGCAAATCTCTAACGCTTGTTCTCCCGTATCTGGTTGAGAAACCAATAGCTCATTAATGTTTACGCCCAGTTTTTCAGCATAAATAGGATCAAGCGCATGCTCGGCATCAACAAAAGCACACACTTTACCTTCACGTTGTGCTTGAGCAATAACTTCTAATGTTAATGTAGTTTTACCACTAGATTCTGGACCATAAACCTCAATAACACGACCAAAAGGTAAACCGCCAGCACCTAACGCAATATCTAACCCTAATGAGCCGGTAGAGATTGTTTCAACATCCATAGTGTTGTTATCACCAAGTTTCATTATTGAACCTTTACCGAATTGACGTTCAATTTGACTTAACGCTGCTGATAGTGCTTTTTCTTTTTCGTCTTTCATTTCTTGCTCCACGAACCTGAATTGGTTATTTCGTTTTGATAAAGCAAGTATACTGTAAGTTCGTACAGTATCAAGTTTTTTTGCAATATATTTTTATTTATTCAAAAAAACCAATGAATGAGACTTATTACCCATTGATAATCATTGATTTTTTTAGTGTTAATAACTTTTTATGGTTTTCTGACAAAAAGTTACTTATTGAGGAAAACAGTATTCTAAACAGTATTATTTAGAAGGAAGATTAGCCCATGGCTCTGGTTTGTGAATATGAAAACCTTGTCCGAAATCTACACCAATTTCTGTCAATATTTTTTCAATTTCAGCATTTTCAACAAACTCCGCCACTACCTTTTTATTCATTGCTTCGGCGGTGCGTTTAATGTTCTCTACAAAAATACGGTTAACTTTATTGGTGTCCATATCTCGAACAAACATACCATCAATTTTGATAATATTGATCGGCAATTGCTGTAAATAACTAAAAGATGATAAGCCACTTCCAAAATCATCTAATGAAAAACTACAGCCGAAATTACGCATTTGATTAATAAAGTGTAATGCCGATTTTAAATGACTGATAGCTGTTGTTTCAGTTACTTCAAAGCAAATGCGCTGTGGCGATATTTTATACTGTTCAAAAAGCATAATGACATCATCATAAATATCGCGATCAGCAATAGTTAAACCTGATAAATTAATACTGTAGCTAGTATCGTTATCCTGATGATTCTCTATTATTGCTTTGAAAGTATTTTCAATGACCCAATAATCTATTTGTTTTACATGGTTATATTTTTCAGCAGCCGGAATAAAATCATTGGGCGGAATAATTTTTCCTTGCTTAGATAGCATTCGCACTAACACTTCATAGTGAGCATGATTTTCACGCGTTAACGATTTAATTCGTTGTCTATATAAGACAAATCTGTCTTCTTTTATCGCTTGTGTTATATCATGCAAAACCTCCATTTCATTAGCATGTTTGACTAGCTGTTCATCATCACTTTGATATATTTGTACACGGTTTCTGCCTTTTTCTTTTGCTAAGCGAACCGCTTGGCCTAATGACAGAAAGACTTGCTCTGCATCAAAAATAGATAGATCAAGCCTAACGACACCAATACTCACAGTGGTATTACTTTCTTTTTTTAACTCTTCTAGTTTTATTGTTTGAAATAATAAACGTATTTCATGGGCAAAAGCTTTCGCCTCACTAAAAGCCAATGTCGGTAGCAACACAGCAAACTCATCATTGCCTAAACGGCTAATAGTTGCATCACTAGGTAGAAATGCTTTTAATGTCACGGATGATACATTTAGGAATTTATCACCTATGGTGTAACCAAAACTGTTATTAATTACTTGAAATTTATCAATATCTATATGAAAAGCCACGCCAACATCTACCTTGCCATGACCACGAATGTGCTTTGTTAGTTTTCTATCAAAATGCGCCCGATTTACTAGTCCCGTCAATCGATCATGATTATCTACATAAGAAAGTGCTTGTTTTATCTGTATATGCTTTAAAAACCTAGATTTTTGACCCCGATAAAAGGCAAGGATCATTAACGCTAAAACCAACCAAATCCCCATAGCGTTAATCAGACCTTGTTGGTACAAATCGCTACTAAATTGTGGATCTAATCTTATCGCTAACTGCCAGCGAGTTTCAGGTATATTTTTGATAAAACTAAAACTTGCTAAGTCATTATCACTTAATAATTGAGTAGCCTGTATTGAAGTATTTTTTTTAGTACTCAGTTCTACTTCACCTTTGCGATCAGATCGAATTAAAAATAGTTGCTGATGGGGGAGTTGATATTTCTCGAGTAAATTAGTTAACACATTAGGTTCAAAGGCCACAAAAAGATAACTACCATCACTTTCATTTATCGATAATGGTTGCAACAAATCGAAATGGATGTTTTTTTTATTTCGATGCAAGAATAATTGCTTTTGTGAGCCTGATGTTATTGTTGAAGCAATCTCCACTTCACAATCTGGTAAAAAATCGCCTGTAATGTTTTTTAGCTTTCCTACGCCTGTTTTATCAATAATGGCAAAGAGTCGAGTATCACTTATATTGCCCCGTAAGTTATTTAGTACTTTCATGTACTCTTTTACTGACGCTTTATTGCCTGCTTTATTTAGCTTTTCTAACTCATTAATTTGTTTTTGTTGAAATAAATCTATTTCTAAGCGCAGTTGGGAAAAGTATTCTTGATATTCAGAAAGAATACGATCCGTCACCGAATCCATAAGCGACTTTTGGTAGCTTTGGTGAATTTTACTAGCAGAAAAACTTTGCCAGATGAGTAATGCTAAAATCAAAAGGCTAGTTAATATTATGACACGCTTTAATGCGTTAAGAGCTCTTAGGCTAGTCTGAGGAATTATTGCATTATCTGGTTTCAATCGACATCCGCAAAAACTTAATTATCTATAAAGTGTAGCAGTAGTTGCTTATTTAGCCATTAATAAAATTTCGAAAAAACTTAGGATTTGAACAACCCGTTTGTGGCATAATCATCTTAGAAGCAAACGCCATAACAACAGCAAATTCAATATTTAAATGACTAATTCTATTCAAGATTTCTCTAATCACACGCCGATGATGCGCCAGTATTTAACCATTAAAGCCGAATTCCCTCATATTTTGATCTTTTATCGTATGGGTGATTTTTATGAGCTATTTTTTGATGATGCCAAAAAAGCTGCTGATTTATTAGATATTTCTCTCACGGCAAGAGGAAAAACCGGTGGCAATGCAATTCCTATGGCGGGTGTGCCTTATCATGCAGTCGAAAATTACTTGGCTAAACTAGTCAATTTAGGTGAGTCTGTTGCTATTTGTGAACAAATTGGCGATCCGGCAACCAGTAAAGGCCCTGTTGAACGAAAAGTTGTTCGTATTATCACCCCCGGCACTGTAAGTGATGAAGCTTTGTTGACCGACAGGCAAGATAATTTAATTGTTGCTATCACTGAAAACGCTTTACCTGCTAAAGGCTCTTCTAGAGCTAAAAAGGCTTCTGAGCCTGATTTTGGTTTAGCCTATTTAGATATGACCAGTGGCCGTTTTGTTATCACTGAGCCACAAACAAGTGAGCAGTTACAAGCTGAATTACAACGCCTTTCTCCTGCCGAATTGCTCTATTGTGAAACTATTTCGACAATGCAGTATATAGAGTCATATAAAGGCTTACGTCGTCGTCCTGAATGGGAGTTTGATCTTGAAACATCACTAGCTTTACTCAACGAACAGTTTGGTACTAAAGCCTTAACAGGGTTTGGCGTTGATGACAAATTACTTGGTTTATCTGCCGCTGGTTGTTTATTTCAATATGTAAAAGATACCCAGCGCACTGCCTTGCCGCATATTCGCTCAATAATCGCAGAATCAGCTAACTCAGGTGTTGTGCTTGATGCAGCTACTCGACGAAATTTAGAGTTGACGCAAAATTTACAAGGCGGTAATGACAATACCTTAGCCGAAATTTTAGACAAAACCTCAACCCCCATGGGCTCGCGTTTATTAAAGCGTTGGTTGCATTTTCCTTTACGTGACTTAACCACGCTAACTAATAGACAAAATGCCATTGAGCAAATAATTTCGACCGATTTACACCTTGATATTCAATCTACTTTAAAAGGCTTAGGTGATATTGAGCGCATTGTTGCTCGTATTGCTTTAGGGTCTGCTCGTCCACGAGATTTCGCCCGCTTACGTAATGCACTACAAGCATTACCTGAACTTCAGCATTGTTTGTCAACTTGTGCAACAGGTTATGTGCATACGCTTGCAGAGCAAATAGCACCCATTCCTGAAATTCAGCAGTTATTAGAACAGGCTATTGTAGAGAATCCACCAGTGCTTATTCGCGACGGTGGAGTTATTGCCCCTGGTTATCATCAAGAATTAGATGTATTAAGAGATTTAAGCGATGGTGCTACTGAGTTTTTAGCGCAATTAGAGCAAAGAGAGAAAGAGCGCACTGGCATTCAGTCATTAAAAGTGGGTTATAACAAGGTTCATGGTTTTTTTATTGAAATGAGCCGCACCGCTGCAGCTGATGTTCCTGATGATTATATTCGCCGGCAAACCTTAAAAAATAATGAACGTTTCATTACCGAAGAATTAAAAGAGCATGAACATAAAGTGCTGAGTGCACAAAGTAAGTTTTTAGCACTTGAAAAGCGACTTTATCAAGCGTTATTTGATAAAGTTTTACCTGAGTTAGCTCAATTACAAACACTTAGCCAAGCTATTGCCGAGCTTGATGTTCTTAGCAATTTTGCTGAACGCGCTATCACCTTAAATTATGTAAAACCTGATTTAGTACAAACACCGGGAATTAATATCGATGCCGGTAGGCATGCGGTTGTTGAGCAGATGACCAATGATGCCTTTATTGCTAATCCGGTTGTTTTAACTGAGCAGCGTAAAATGTTAATTATCACTGGCCCTAACATGGGCGGTAAATCCACTTATATGCGTCAAACGGCATTAATAGTTTTGCTGGCACACATAGGCTGCTATGTTCCAGCTGATGCAGCTCAAATAGGCTTAGTAGATAGAATATTCACGCGCATAGGCGCTTCTGATGATTTAGCCAGCGGTCGCTCAACTTTTATGGTTGAAATGACTGAAACTGCTAATATTCTGCATAATGCTACCGACAAAAGCTTAGTATTACTAGATGAAATTGGGCGTGGCACTAGCACTTACGATGGTCTTTCTTTGGCTTGGGCGTGTGCAGAAATGCTAGCTATTAAAACACAAGCTTTCACTTTATTTGCCACCCATTATTTTGAGCTAACCTTGCTCGCGCAAGAAATAGCTACCCTAGCGAATGTACATTTAGATGCAATGGAGCACGGCGATAACATTATTTTTATGCACGCGGTACAAGAAGGCGCGGCAAGTAAAAGCTTTGGTTTACAAGTAGCGCAACTTGCTGGGGTGCCAAAAGCGGTTATTAGCCGGGCTAAACAACGTTTATTAGAATTAGAGAATCAGCAAGCACCGTCTATTTTGCCAGCACAGTCTGATGATTTTCAGCAACTGTCTTTAGTTGCTGACGATCACCCTGCAATTGATACATTACGTAGTATTGATGTGAATGATTTGTCGCCCAAACAAGCATTAGATTTATTATTTGAATTAAAAACACAAGTTTAATAACCTAAAAAGGCTGTAATCATTACGATTACAGCCTTTAGCTTTTTCACTTATATTTTTATCTTAATAACTTATAACCTTTCAAGTTATCCTTTCTATTGTGCTTCAAATAAAGCCTCAATAGATAAATTTTGATGACTTAAAATATCACGCAATCGCTTTAAACCTTCAACTTGAATTTGACGAACACGTTCACGGGTCAAACCAATTTCCAAGCCAACATTTTCTAAAGTTTCAGCTTCGTAGCCCATGAGACCGAAGCGCCTAGCTAATACTTCTCTTTGCTTAGAGTTGAGTTCATTTAACCAGTTAATAATATTATTGCTCATATCCTCTGATTGTAAGTCACCTTCAGGACCATCACTTTTTTCATCAGCAATAACATCAAGTAGAACTTTATCAGAGTCACCAGAAAATGGCGTGTCAACGGAGGCAATACGCTCATTTAAGCGCAGCATTTTGTTTACATCAGCAACAGGTTTATCGAGCGAGCTAGCGATATCTTCAGCGGTAGGCTCATGATCGAGTTTTTGAACAAGTTCGCGGGAAGCGCGTAAATAAATATTTAATTCTTTAACAACATGAATGGGTAATCGAATGGTACGAGTTTGATTCATTATCGCTCGTTCGATAGTTTGGCGTATCCACCAAGTGGCATAAGTAGAGAAGCGGAAACCTCGCTCAGGGTCAAATTTTTCAACTGCGCGAATTAAGCCTAAATTACCTTCTTCAATTAAATCAAGTAAAGGTAAACCGCGATTATTATATCGTCTGGCTATTTTAACCACTAAACGTAAATTACTCTCAATCATACGTTTACGCGAAGGTTCGTCGCCTTTGAGGGCAAGTCGTGAAAAATACACTTCTTCTTCTGCGCTTAATAGTGGTGAAAAACCAATTTCGCTTAAATAAATTTGCGTAGCATCAACACTTGATGCGGTTTTTTCTCTATCCTTAGATACTGCTGTTTGTTTTTTTTCTTCTACCATACTGTGCTCCCGTATATAGCAAAGTTGAATTAAAATTTAAATGTTCACACTAACTCCAGTTTTATTGATTTGATTGACGGTATTCTCTTTGACTAAGCTCATTGATTAAATATCAAAGGAATAACACTAATTATGTTTTGGTAAATACTTCAAAGGATCAACTGATTTACCACGAAAGCGAACCTCAAAATGAAGCATGACTCTTTGCGCGTCGGTATCACCCATTTTTGCAATAATATCGCCTAACTTAATTTGTTGCTGTTCTTTTACTAAAATGGTGTCGTTATGAGCGTATGCGCTTAAGTAATCATCATTGTGTTTTATAATAACTAACTTACCATAACCTCTTAACGCACTACCTGCGTAAACTACTTTGCCACTTGCCGCAGCTTTAATATTAATGCCACGACGTCCTGCGATATCTATTCCTTTATTACCTTGTGCTTTAGCACCCTGTAATTTAGAAGAAAATCGTGCAATAACTTTACCTTTTACTGGCCATTGCCAACGACTAATTTTTTGAGAAAACTTTGTCTTTGGTAAGCTCTTTGGTAAGTTATTTTGGATTATTTTCTTCTTACTTACATTTTTACCATACGCCTGCTTTTTTGAAGATGCAATAGGCTTTTTAACCACTTTATTACTGGTCAGATTAGAGCTTTTAGTCTGCTTTTTACTAGAGTACTTATTATTACTCGCTTTAGCAGTTTTTCCTTTATTTTTAGAGACTAAAATTAATTTTTGATTTGGATAAATATTATAAGGAGGTGAAATATTATTCAATTTAGCTATTTGGCGAACATCCGAATTAGCTCGCCATGCTATTGAATATAAAGTTTCGCCTGCACGCACCGTATACTCATTAGCATTAATGGTATTTTGCACTCGCTTAGTTAGCGGGCTACTGCCATAAACTGTTGCAACTGGCGCAGGTTTTTCTCGTGAAGAGCAGGACAAAAGAGCGAATATAAAAAAGAGGTAACAAAATATTTTAAAAAACAATTCTTCAGCTTTATAAGCTCTGTTTTTATACTTGTTGCTAGTTTGTCTCATAACAAGGTCAGCACTTTGTTATCTGAAAATAAAATAGACGACAATGATCAAAGCGACTAAACCCCAACCAAGTACATCTACCCATTGGCGTAGTTTTTTTTCCATTGCACTGCCGCCCCATTGAATTAAACCAGCGACCAGAAAAAATCGCATGCCACGTCCAATAGCTGAGGCAAGTAAGAACGGCAAAAATGCCATTTGTAAAAAACCAGCACTGAGTGTAAACAATTTATAAGGTATTGGAGAAAAGCCGGCAATAAATACAACCCAAACACCCCAATCACTAAACCAAGTCATAGCAATATCAAAGCGTTCTTGATAACCAAATTGGGTGATGAGTGGTTGTATCCAAGGCTCAAACATCAAGTAACCCAATAGATAACCAACAACACCACCAACAATAGAAGAAATGGTGGTTAAGCTTGCTAGTCGCCATGCTTTTTCAGGTTTAGCTAATACCATAGGGGCAAGCAATACATCGGGAGGAATAGGAAAAAATACAGATTCGGCAAACGTGAGTAGCGATAACATCATTGGCGCAAGTTTATGTTCAGCCCACTTAAGTGTCCAGTCGTAAATAGCAGAGAACACTTTCATTACAGCAAGTCTCCTGGAACTAAAGGCACAAACCTAACTGCTTCAACTTGCTGCTCACTGTATTCATTACCATTTCGGGTAATAATTTTCAATATTTGTGTTTGCTCACCAACAGGAATAACTAAACAACCGCCATCAACAAGTTGCTCTAATAAAGCTTGTGGCACACTGGCAGCACCTGCAGTGACAATAATAGCGTCAAAGGGTGCTTTACTTGCCCAGCCTTGCCAACCATCACCATGTTTCATGGAAATATTATGTAGATCCATCGCTCTTAAGCAGCGTTTAGCTTGAAATTGTAATGATTTGATACGCTCAACCGAGAACACTTTATCAGTAAGCTGCGCCAAAATAGATGTTTGATAACCAGAGCCTGTACCTATTTCTAATATGTTACTGGGTCGGCCTTGTGCTAGTAATAACTCTGACATTTTAGCAACTATATAAGGTTGCGAAATAGTTTGTCCTTGCCCTATAGGTAAAGCCGTATTGTCATAGGCTTTATGGGCTAATATTTCAGGTATAAAAACATGGCGCGGAGAGTTAGCTATAGCCTGTAAAACCTGCGGATTAGTAATACCTTCTGCCTGCAGTTTTTGTGCAAGCAGCTCACCACTGCGTTTTGATTTTCCGACGATGCGGCTATTGTTTGCATAAGTTGTCATAACGTTACTTCATTCATCCATTTTTTCATATTATTTATACTGTTATGTGCGGTCATATCGACGGTTAACGGTGTTACGGAAACATAGTTATTGGCTACTGCGTGAAAATCAGTGCCTTCACCACCATCAAGCTCTTGCCCTAATCTGCCATACCAATAAATGTCTCTCTGCCATGGATCTTGGGTTTTGTTCATTTTTTCGGCCTTATCTCGATGACCAAGACGAGTCACTTTAATGCCTTTAATATCAGCTAACGGCACATCAGGAACATTAATATTAAGTATTTGATCTACCGCTAGCGGGTACTTTTGTATATGTTTGATAATTTTTGCCGTAACAATGGCTGCAGTTTGATAATACTGTTCATGTTTCCCCAAAAGCGAAACAGCAATGGCAGGAATGCCCATATGCCTACCTTCAGTGGCAGCTGCAACAGTACCAGAATATAAGGTATCATCACCTAGGTTTGGGCCGTTATTAATACCAGCAACAACTAAATCAGGATTTGAAGAAACAAGCTGGCTAATACCTAAATGTACTGAATCCGTTGGTGTACCGTTTACCGAAATAAAACCATTATCAAGGGTTTGTGCTCTTAAAGGGTTTAGCAAGGTTAATGAATTACTAGCGCCACTGCAATTTCTATCTGGCGCGACAACTGTAACATTAAAATGCTTAATTAATTCTTGTTGTAACACTTTAATACCAAGTGCATGAACACCATCATCATTACTTAATAAAATATTCATTGCGTTACTTGCTTAGCGCCTTGCTCAGCACTTTTCTTAATATCAATATCCGCATTAGGGATAACCCGTTGCGTGCCATCTTGATAGTCAATTAATTCTCGCAACACCGTAGTTGCATATGAACCGGCAGGTAAAGTAAAGCTAACTTTTACGCTAGGTAATGCATTGCTATCGGAGATATTATCCTGAGGGATAACGGCAATATTTGCGGCGGCAATGGTTAAGCGAATACGGCGACGCTCTTGTTTTAAACCAAAACGCGGTAAACCTTGTGAAAATTCACTATGATTATCGGCAACTTGCTGCTCTAAAATGGCGGGCTCACCGCTGGTCATTAACTCCCCCGCGCCCCATATAGTGGCGCTAATATCAACATCTTGCTCATTAAATCGCTGCTTAATGCTGTCATCCACATCATCTAAATGAAATACCGACTGAGTGCCAGCAAGCATGAGTACATCACCTACTTGCAGTTGAGAAAAAAGACTTTGTTTAATACGTTGATGAATAATATCGTTAAAAATAGCTGAACGTGCTGCAGATAAATACATGCCGCGTTTTTTCTTATCTTTAACTTTTGTGCCTGAAAATAAGGCCAGTGCTTTATCAATATTACCACCGTCAATACCAAAGCGTTGCTCACCAAAGTAATTTGGTACACCTTGCTCCGCTATGCTTTGAAATCGCTGCTGTAAAGCTTTAAGGTCGGTTACATTACGCAGAATTAACTCAAACCGATTGCCTGTTAATGCACCAGTGCGAAGTTTTTTGTTATGTCTTTGGTAGCTAAGTACTTCAACGCCTTCAATATTAAGAGAGCTTAAATCATAGATTTGCTTACCCGGCACATGCACACCAAACCATTGCTCAGTCACCGCAAATCGGTCTTTTAAACCAGCATATGAAATAAGCTGCTCTTTTACTTTAAAATATCTAGCCAGTTCACGCGCAACAAAAACAGTATTGGCGCCTGTTTTTCTGATATGAATATATAAGTGTTCACCTTCACCACAAGGTGAAAAAGGTAACTGTTCAAATACTTTAAAATCACTTTGTGTGGATCTTAATAAACCTTTCGATTTTGGTTTGCCATGTAAATAGGCCAGATCTGGTAACATTTTATTCCCTAAGCATTAACTAATGCATAAATTCTACTTGGCTTGCAATAACACCACACAATGTACAGCAACACCTTCTTTTCTACCGGTATAACCTAGTTTTTCAGTGGTGGTTGCCTTTACATTAATTTGTTCAATATCACAATGTAAGTCTTCACTTAAACACTGACGCATGGCAAGTAAATGCGGTGCCATTTTAGGTGCTTGGGCAACAATAGTGATATCTCCATTGCCTAGTTGAAACCCTTTATTTGTCATTAAACTAACCACATGGCGTAACAATATTCGGCTAGATATATTTTCATACTGGCCATCAGTATCAGGAAAATGATTGCCGATATCGCCTAAGCAAAGTGCGCCAAGGATAGCATCACACAAAGCATGAATAGCGACATCACCATCTGAATGCGCAATAAAACCTTGCTCAAAGGGTATCGCAACACCAGCGAGCATTAATGGGCCTTTACCGCCAAATTTATGCACATCAAAACCGTGACCTATTCGCATCTATCATCCTTATTCTGTTCAATTTGTTGCAGTTGCTCTAAGCGCTGTTGTTCTAACGCTTGCTGTTTAAGATAAAAGCTCGCTAGCGCTAAATCTTCAGGCCGCGTTATTTTAATATTATCTCGTCGACCTGAAACCAACAAACTTGGCAAACCAGCATATTCTATAGCTGAAGATTCATCGGTAATGCTTATGTTTTTTGCTTGCGCATCTTCAATCGCTTTTTTAAGCTCTGTTGTTTTAAACATTTGCGGTGTGAAAGCATGCCATAAGTGCTTACGCTCAACTGTGTTATCAATATTGTTGTTATCTGTAGCACGTTTCATGGTATCAACAACGGGAGCCGCTAATATGCCTCCACAACTATGAGCAAGACACGCTTTAATCAGCTTATCTATATCATCATGTGTTAAACAAGGTCTGGCAGCATCATGAACTAACACCCACTGAGCTTCCTTAACTGCTTGCAAACCACTTAAAACTGAATCAACCCGCTCTTTGCCACCAGATACTCGAATAATGTTGTCATTGTTTGCCAACGCAGTTTCTGCAAAATAATCATCATTATCACTGAGCGCTAAAATCACTTGAGTAATATTTGGGTGGCTTAATAAACGATTAATAGTATGGCTTAACACACTTTCGTTATTAATCATTAGGTATTGTTTGGGACAGGGAGCTAGCATGCGCTTACCAACACCTGCTGCTGGCACAATAACGGTAAGCTGAATATTATGAGCAAAAGAGCTAATCACGACTACGGAAGTTCCTTGCTGTGGAGAGTTTTATTTGAATTACCTTTACTAGGAATGAGCCGAAAAAAGGTTTCATTTTCTTTTATCATGCCGAGCTCATTTCTTGCGCGCTCTTCAATAGCTTCAGTGCCCAACTTAAGATCATCAGTATCAGCATAAAGCAGTTTGTTACGCTGCATTAATTTTTCATTAGCAAGTTGTTGGCGAGTAACGTCTTCTTGTAAAGCGAGATAGTCAGGCACACTGTTTTTACCGAACCAAAGTCGGTATTGCAATAAGCTAAAAATAATTAATAATATTGCCGTGAACGTTCGCATGGTTAACTAAAAAACCTGAAAAATGAAGAAAAAACTAACTTAATAAAAAGTTACAGTCTTCTCCATTATATAAGGCTTGAAAACCGTGTAAATGTTTAAATAACTAAACAGCTTAAAAATGATGGCTATGTGCTTGCAAAATGAGTAATTGTCATTAAAATGCAGCTAACATCGAAGGAAATATCTCTCTTTAACGGAATAACAATGCTTAAAACTTCACATGCAAATATCGCTCTAACATTGGCACTCTTTTTTTACAGCAATAATATATTGGCCAGCACTGCACCAGAAAAACAATTACCTTGTCATTCAAGTAAACACTCCAACGATAATAGCGTGGTCCAAGCACAATCTATTAGTAAAATAGCACCGAAATATCCAATAGAAGCAGCTAGAAAAAATCAGGAAGGCTGGGTTCGCTTAAGTTATGTTGTCAAAGAAGACGGCTCTGTTGACTTACCTATAATTGAAGATTCTTCAGGTTTAAAGTCTTTTGAAAAAGCAGCAAAAAGAGCGGTGAAATTGTGGAAATTTGACCCCGCAACTCGAAATGGTGAAACTATTGAGCAGTGTCAAAATAGTGTGCAATTAGATTTCAAAATGAATAAAACAACGCACGGCGCTTCTAGGCAATTTGTTAGACAATATCGAAAAATAATCAAATTAATTAATGATAAAGACCTAGTTGAAGCTAAAAACGCTTTAGCAGAACTTGAAAACAAACCTCGACAAAATTTTTATGAAGACAATTTCTTTTTCAGTGTTAAAGCCAGCTATTTTCAAGCTATAGGCGACCAACGCCAAGAGTTGCTAAACTTAAAAAAATTGATTCCCGTAGGAAAATATTATTTACCCAAAGAGGCTTATGTATATTCCGTTGTTAGGGCTTTTCAGTTGGCATTATTAAACAATGAATTATCGAGCACCTTGTATTATTACGACAAATTAAAACAGTTTGATGAAAAAAACGAAAGAGTTACTGCGCTAACACCTTATATTGAAAAAATTAACGAACTTATTAACAGTACTGATCATCTTTTTGTAAAAGCTCAAATTAATGAACGCGAACACTGGAATCATTATTTAGCGCGAAAAAGCTTTACCTTTACTAATGTAGAAGGAAAGTTAGATTCTGTAGATATACGTTGCGACAATCACTATTCAAGCTATCCTTTAGAGCAGCAAAAAGAATGGCAGATTCCTGCTCGTTGGGGAAAGTGCCAGCTTTTTGTTAAAGGTGAGCAAGGGGCTACATTTGATTTAGTTGAGCTAGCAAATAATGCATAACCCATGGTTATTAGTTACTGCTTAGGTTGAGTTTTATGAAAATCATGCCAATTAACCGCGCAAGATAGTAACAACTCACGAAGGCTTGGAATAACTGGGCTAGCTTTATTGCCATTTAACCAACAATGCCCCGTACAAGCAGCTAGCATTACTTTTTTGTTGGGTTTAAGTAATATTAGCTCGGTTAAATTGACTAAAGAAAACCAACCAGAAATATTTGTACGTATGCGTTGCTGCTCATGATCAACTTTATCAATGCAGTCCAAGGCAATATGTTCTCCCTGTAGTACAGGCACAATTAAGCCCAATAATGAGATATCATTGCGATTAATTAAGGCTAAATACCAAGCGCTAATTTCTGCCGCAGTTTGCCCAGATAAAGGCAGTTTACTGGCTTGCTTGGTTGACCATGTGGCATTTTGTACATCTAAAAGCAGTGGTGATTGGCCTTGCTCGTTCACTTGTGTCATCAAATTTGCAGTGCGGTTAACATAATAAGATAAGCTTTTTAACCGCCCTTGAACACTTGCCACGCTAGAGATCTCACTATTAGCAAGCAAGCGTAACTCTCGCTCATAAAGCGCATTACAAATTTCAGCAAAATCATTGCTTTGTTTGTTGGTTTGCCAAAGGGATGATTGAGTCACTTGAATTAAAAATCAATAACTTACTAAGTATTTAGGTATAAGCATACTTTATTGTGATGAAAAATAAAATGTTCGGACAAGATTAAGCTCATTAAAGCCATTGAATGACAAGGTATTGTCATTTATATTGAGTGTTCACATTTTGTTATTGTATTTTTGTTGTTATGTCCGCTAGGCTTTTATTTCTCTCTTTATTTTTCATTTCACTCTTTATTCAAAAATTTTCTTTTGCTAACCCAACTCTTGATTTAACTAAGATCGTAGATGCAAATCTATCTGCTTGTATTGCAAAACAAGCTGAAAAACAGCGTTGGCAAAAGCTATCAGATGTTAAAGCAATAAAGTGTCATGGTAAGAAGATTAACAACTTAGCAGGACTAGAAAACTTTAGTAATTTAGAAAAGTTATCTCTGTTTAATAATAAACTCACGCAAGCGGACTTTCACACCTTTAAAAAGCTTAAACATATTAATATTGCCAATAACAAGTTAACTCGCATTAATATTGCCGGACTATCTAACTTGCAGAGCTTATACTTGTTTAAAAACAAACTGACTACAGTTGATTTTAGTGGTCTACCTAAACTAAGAAAAATTCGTATCACTAATAACAATTTGAAAAAATTAGATATTTCGCCTTTAGAGTCACTTGAAAAAGCCTATTTTTTTGATAACAAATTAGAAGATTTAGTGGTTACAGGCTTACCAAAACTCAAGTTTATTGAATTAAGGCAAAATCCGATGCCCGATGAAGTTTACGATCGATATGATGCGCTTGATGGCATTACGATTATCCATGATGGTAATGCTGATGACTGGAAGTAGCGGTTACGGTTAAAGCCTTAAATATTATAGGCAACCGAAGCAAACCAAGTGCTTAAATCATTGCTCGCTTTGGGAAAATATTTTAAGCCTTTTTCAGTTCGATAATCAGCATAAACTAACTTAAACTCCCACTTTCTCGTGTATCGGTAAGCTAATTCAATATCTAGCTCATTACCAATCACCTCACTAGATTGATAGTTTTTAAAGGTGTGATAAACGCTACGCCAACGAAATTTTTTATAGCGCCCTTTATAAGTAAAGTACTGATCCCTCATGCCAGATTGCATGCCATAAACGGTAAAGATATCAGCCCAACCTTGAAACTTATGGTTTGTTCCTAATGGCGTGACAAAACCTTGGTTATTATTTTCACTAAGCACCTCTTGACTTAGTTTTACAATATGACTTTTATACTGCACGCTTGCTTCTAACAAGCTATACCAAGTTTGGTAACTTTTTGGGTTGTTATAGGCGCCTTTCTGACTAGCAAATTCGGCGGTATAGCGGTATTTAAGTTTATTGGGTTTAAACTCATCACTAACTTTAATGCCAAATGTGTTGGTAGAGAATAGTGCAAAGTCTTTGTTGTTTACTAAATAACCATACGCGGTTAACGAAAGGTCATTGTCTGTAATGTAGCTTAAATTTACTAGATGCGCGGCTAATTTATGCTCGCCTAGCTCATTCGCTGGGCGCGTAGCAACAATGCCATAACGAATATCTTCTTTTGGAATTGTAGAGGTGGAATCTTGACCAAAAATTCGCTGCACTTTATTGCTATAAGCATATTGTAGGTGCCAATTAACTTGATCATTGTAATCAAACATAAGCGCATCAAAATTTTGTGGTGTTTGCCAAAACTCTATTTTGCCAACAAAGCGTTCATTCTCAAAAGCTAAAGCTTGTCGACCTAAAGTCAATTGCCAGTCATTGTCACTGTCATAGTGAAGATTAATTTTACTCCAGTTAAAACCTTGAGGATCTGGAATGGGTGAGGTCGTTTTTTTAATTGCAACAGAGTTAAAGTCGCCATCATTAAAAGCATAGACAAAATTAGGCTCAAGCAAAAACTGCCATTGCTCATTATCATCTAGAATAAAACTTGAAGTTAGCTTTAACCGCGTCGTAAATGCTTGCGCGTCACCTAACCATGCATCCTCAACTTGTTGAAAACGGGTGCGCATGCCTAGTTCATGTTTACCGGGGATATTCACCGCTAATGCGTTATTAATGACACTATCAAAAATAAGCGCTAAAAATAAAAGCCCTGTTGTTATAGCTAAATTCATATCATTATGACAAGAACTAGGCATTCTTTTTCCATGCTTTTAAACGCACACATAAACCGCGAGAGACAATTAAATCACTGGGCTCACCAAGTGCAGATCCGCCCTCTTCTTCAAGGGTAACAATTAACGATTCAGAATCTTTAATCAAACGCCATTGTGCGGTTGTCAACTGCTGTTCAATGAGCTTTTCACCTACAGGAATTACGCCTAAGCTGCGCGCTTGAGCATCAGTTTTAGAGACAACCCATAACTCTAAGGATTGATCATCTTCAACACTGGGCGTTCCTACAACATTAACAATTAACTTTTTCGACTCACCATAGGTGGTTGCCACTAAATGTGCTTCGCCATCTTGTTCTGTTAACACAGCAACATAACTTAGCGGGTCATTGGTTTGGTTAAAGGGCTTAGTTATAAATAACACTAAAACAGCCAGTACCATCACTGAAAATGCACTAGCGTAACGTGCTGCTGGCATAACAAACCATGACTTGAGCCACAAAACAAAAGAGTCAATTGGGTTAACTTTAATTCTAGCACTTGCCTGTTTTATCCCCTCAACTGTTTTTGATTCTTCAGGTATATCAAGTTGTTCGGCAATATTTTGCCAAACATGTTCACTTGGTGGTAGCTCAGTGGTTTGTTGATCAAGGCTGACAAAACGCGCTTGCCAGTAATGAATGCGCTGGGCGAGCGCTTCATTATAAACAGATTGTTTCTCAACACCTTGATGAACCTTTGCCGTTAGCGTGCCAAGAGTATACTGGCTAGCCAAATGTTCTACTATTTTAGGATTTTCATAACGCTTTGGCATTGATTTTTTGGATAATTCTTGGGGGGTTAATTGTTCAGACATAGTTGTAACCTCCCTAAACCACGGCGGATCCACGATTTTATAGTGTTAATTGGCGTATCAAAATAGTGAGCAATATCATCTCGACTATAACCATATAAATAAGCCATTAAAATACTTTGGCTCTGTTTTTGCTCAAGTTTGGCTAAACAGTTATTCAATGCTTGTTCGCTATGATCGCCTAAGCCAATTTGTTGGGAGTTGCGATTGATCTCGCTTAACTGCTCTAGGGTCAATTCCATCTCATTAAATTGCACCATTTCTTGTTGGTGCCGTCTTTGATCATAACGCACTCGGTCATAAGCACGATAACGAACAATAGAGGCGAGCCAAGTAAAGGCTTCGCTTTTACCCGATTGATAACTATCACGGTTTTGCCAAATTTGCATAAAGGCTTCTTGCAAGACCTCATTGGCACTGTCAACATGACGGGTAATACGATAGGCAATACCATTTAAACGTGCTGCACTTTGCTGATAAAGCTGACTAAAGGCTTGCTTATCACCTTGTTGACACTGATAAAGCAAACAAGCGAGTTTATCTTCTGCCTGATTTATCGAATCAGTAACAGGTGCGTTTTGCTGTGACAAAAGCGTTTTTTCCCTATGATTTTGATCATTTGAATAAAATGAAGGTTTCATAATTGAATACTCATTGCTAATACTCTAACAAGTAGCCTTAAAAATAGAAATGGCTTTGCAGGAAAACCACATCATAATTTTGCTTAGGTTTTTGGGGAATATCTTGCTTTACTCTCATACCAAAACGAAGCTGAATATTAGACAAAGGCGTATATTCAGTAATAAATGAATACCGTGTTTGTTCATTTTCAGCAACATCAGTATCTGTATCTAAATATTCAGCGGTAAGCTTAAAGTTCCAGCCTTGGCGCCATTGGTAGTTCATTTCAAGCAAGCTAACTAGTTGATTAATGTCTTGCTGATTAAAAGTATTCGCCGCTTCTAACGTGATGTAATCAATTTCACCTAGAAAACCAAAATCGCCAAATTGAGTGCCCGCATACAGATTTAATAGCAATGTTTGCTTATCACCATCGTTTAGCACCGCACTTGCCCCCACTCGAAAGAGAGAAAACAAATGTTCAAGTCGCGCGCCATACAACAAACTGTCATTATTATTAGTGGCTTGGCTTGTACCGTTAGCTACATAGAGATTTAGCGTGGTTTGTCCAAGATTAAGACCATACTCAACACCATTGTCACTGTTATCGAAATTCATACCGGTAGCCTGGCGAATAAAGGCACTGTCATCTTCAATGCGCAGGCCATAAGGAAGAAACAACTTTCCTGCTTTTAGATAACTACCTTGAGATGCGTCTTCTCCAGCAAAATTGTACATAACAAAGGCTTCACGATTAATAGCACTTCCAGGAGCCACTTGTTCATCAAAATAAAACGACAAGCCAGTTTGAGGTATTTTAAAATGCAAATATAATTGAGCACTTTCTACAGCAAAACCAGTGCTGGTGTTATTAGTTTTTTCTTTATTTCTTTGATAGTTAGCATTAAAACGTGCGTCTGCGCCAATGGATAAATATTGGGTCAGTTTGGCCATTTTTGCACTATCAAAAGTGTTGGCTTTGCTGGGTAATATACTTTGCCCGTATATTTTGCCAAAGTCATTGCGCAAACCACCACCATTAGGATTAACATGACAGGCAGCACATTTAAGGTTATTTTTAATGGCCAAATAAGGCTCTGCTTGTACTGAGAAACTAAGCGCTAAAGTACTCAGTATTATGGTAGCGATTGTTATCACAACAACCGCAAATGCTTTATAAGAAAAGTTCATAATTAAATGCTCCACCTTCGACGCCATTATCATCACCATCAAGGGTTTCTCCCATTTTAGTAACTAATGTTGAGATACTGCCCTCATTTAAACGAATGGCTAATTTAGTGATATTCGGTGCTAAATTTTGTACGCTGATTTGCAGCGTATGATCATTAATAACATGTACTGATACTTGCTTATTTGGCACAAAGTATTGATTCGCTGTTATTTCATTAGCGTTATAGGCACTCACCAATATTTGATCTTTAGTTAGGTGATCAAAGTTCATTGCTTTGTTAAACCAAAAAATAATACTTAATGGCTCTTTGTCTCGCCAGATGTAATCACTTTGACTAAGCAACTGGTCTAAATTATTTGGGGTGAGATCTGTTTTATTTGTCATGCTTGTTACTGTCCTGCTAACTTTCGCCATAGTTGATGCGCTTTGTGGTACTAAGGCACCATCGTCAATCCATTTTTTTATAGCGGCAATACTTGCTTCATCTAAAGCAGGTTGCCCCAATGGCATACGCGCACCTGCCCGGCTATCGCCAGTAATCTTCAAATATAAATAACTCTCAGCTGCTGAGCCTGGTAGTACACGTTTAAATAAAGCATTTGATGAATCAATGTTTATCAAATTAGCGATAGAGCTTTCAAGTGAAGATAAATCTTGCCCTGCCGCAGGGTTAGCACCACCATGACAAGTAGCACAAATGGGCGTAAATACATTTTCTTGAATTGAAGTTAATGTTGCTTTCATACCATCATCTGGCGGTGTGGCTACATCTATAGGCTCTATAACAGGCGCTTCATCAAGGGGGCGACCTTGTTCATCTAAGTCTTCACCACTGCCAGCTTTACAACCAGTAAGCGCGAGTAATATCAGCACTATTGATAAATGAATCTTCATCGGGCTTCTCATTTTATGGATGATTAAAATAGAAAACCCCAATACATACTATGTATTGGGGTCAAACAAGGTTACGGACGAGCAATAGTCCAACTGGTGTAATCGCCATTAGTATCACCAACAGCACTGTCACCTACATAGAAATACAAAGGTAAACCTTTATAAACCCATTGCAGTGTTGTTGTGCCATTTTCTGCACGAGAGATAATAGTATACTCACCAAAAGCTTGATCAGCTGATGTTGCATATAATGGTGGCCAAGTCGCCGCACAACCATCAAAACAAGTACTTTCACCTGAATCTACGACATCTGAGTCAAAGGTGTATAAGGTTAAACCTTTAAGCTCTGCTGAGGTTTTTCCAATACTATCAAGGACATCACCGTGAGCAACTAACAGCTGACCTTCAGTCGCGTGATCATCAACTTTAACCGGTGCTGGACGAGCAACATGCCAAATTGATTTTACATTTTCACCTTTAATATCATCTGCAGTTTCGTCTGGAGTAAAGAAATATAACGGCATATCATTTAATGCCCATTGTTTACTGCCATTGCTGCGCGTGATAAGTGAAAAAGGCGCTGTGGCTACATCAGTTTTATCGGCAATAAGTGGCGGCCATGTTGCTAAACAGTCACCTTCACAATTGCTCACTCCGGCGGTGTCGTTATCAAAGGTATAAAGCGCAAAATCAGCTTTATTAACAATTTTTGCCATAAACTCATTTGTATCTGCATCACGCATTAGCGTATGTACCATGCCATCAACGGTTAAAGTAGCCCCTAAGCTATTAGTTTCTTCTTTCAATGATGTGGTAATAGGTAAAACTAAGTGCCAGATGTCTTTAACACCATCACCATTAATATCACCTCGTGCTAAATCATTTTTAAAGAAGTAAATAGGCATGCCTTGATAAGCCCACTGCTTAATACCATCTGCGCGAGTGATAATAGTAAACTCACCTATTTCAACATCTTCGTCGTTAGGAACAAATGCAGGCCAAGTATCTAAACAAGCTTCAACACAGTTAGAAACGCCCATAGTATCGTTATCAAAAACATAAAGACTAAAGCCATCTTTATCCATGGCAGTTACTGTATTGGCTAATGCGGAAACATTAACCATTCCTGTTGCTGATAATGAACGGCCATTTGCTGTTGTACGTTGAATAGCTGGCTCTTGGGTGGCAATATGCCAAATGCTTTTAACTTCATCACCGTTAACATCACCTGCTGCGGCATCATTTTTGAAGAAATATAGTGGTTTACCTTTATATGCCCATTGCATATTACCATTAGTTGCATTAATGATACTTAATGGCGGCATCGCCATGGCGCCCGCATCAGCAAGTAGTGGCGGCCAAATATTGATACAGTCTCCCGCACAAGCAGAATCATCAATAGGATCGTTATCAAAGGTATATAAGGTGTAACCTGATTTATCAATTCGCATTGAAGTTAAAACACCCCCAGCGTCTGCAACTGAAGCGATTGTTTGATTACCAACATAGCCGTTAGTACCGGCAACATTGGCTGACATTAGCGGCATTGGACGAGCCAAATGCCAAACATCATTAATACCATCACCATTGATATCGCCTTGTGCAGAGTCTTGATACCAGTTATATAGTGGCTGACCTTTAAGTGCCCACTGCATAGTGCCATCGCTACGCGTGATAATAGTCATGGTGTCATCAGCAACAGCGCCATCAGCCGCTAGTAATGGTGGCCATTTACCTGCGCAGGTCATTGTATCTTCTGGTGTGCCATCGCAATTTGAAGTGTTCATGGCATCATTATCAAAGGTATATAAAGACAAGCCAGATTCTGCAATAACGAGAGAGCCATTATCATTAACCACAGTCACGTTTGGTTTCGCCACTTGGCTTGGAAACATTGCTACTGGTGCAGAAGGTGGAGGTGGTGGTGTTACAACAGGATCAGGCTTGTCACTACTTGAGCCTCCACAAGCTGAGAGTAATGCTACCGTGATACTTGAAAGTAAAACGAGCTTAGCATTTTTGCTAAAAGTACTATTTTGTTTATTATTTATTTGTTGTCGCATGGTTATATTCCGTCTATTAACTAGGGTTCATATAAGCAATACGCCAAGTAATTAAAAAAGTTGCAGTGATTAAGAAAAATAAATAAAAAAATCGAAAAAAAACGCTAACTTTAGCAAGTTAACGTTTTTATGGTACGCTAACATATTGTAAATATTATTTATTTCCGCCAACCGCCAACCGCCAACCAGAAAGGAAGTTTATTAGTCAATACCCCAAAGCGTTGTGAGGGTAATTCTATAAGGAAACTTCCACTAATTCTTTAGCATCAAGCACTTCATGATGATAATTTTTTTCAATTAACTGATGGCTTTGCTGCTTTGAATTGACACTTCTCGACATAAAGTGTGAAAGCAATAGTTTTATAGCTTGAGATTTTTGAGCTATCTTGCCAATGCTTGATGGTGTCATGTGTAAATATTTGGCTATTTTTCCAGCCTGTTCAGGAATAGCATTATGAGCCACCAATAAATCAGTATTTTTAGCCAGTTTAGGTAAGTT
>Ga0316207_10000292_pt1 | contig 92717 bp, 78 predicted proteins | sample 6weekpyrite_MG_FD_204943 | JGI IMG/M metagenome (GOLD analysis project Ga0316207, IMG submission 204943) | Microbial mat bacterial communities from mineral coupon in-situ incubated in ocean water Damariscotta River, Maine, United States -... | ecosystem: Environmental > Aquatic > Marine >...
ACAAGCAATCGCAAAAATGACGTTAGACCTTGCTATTCTGGCTAAAACGGAAATCGATAATGTCAACTGCGAGAATAATTTGAAGCAAAAACTGGCATTAATGCGAGTCTGAGACTCTAAACTTTAGGATTATTATTAATTACTGGAAATATGGAGTTTGTAGAAAGAAGGATAAAAACGTGATTACCTGTCGTTGTTGTCAGTCAGTCTTCAAAGTCGTAAACTTTATTTGCCTATTATTCAGTTTTATTTTTTTATTTTCATCCCAGGTTTCCGCAGCAATTTCATCTGAAATCAAAGCACCATTTGTCGATCATTTTAGTCTGGTAAAAAAAGAACTCGGTAAGTTGGCTCCATCAGAATGGTATGCCTATGAACGAGACTTGTTTACTGATTTATTATTAAATCATCGTTGTGATATTTTAATTGTGCCGGCACAAGTACAACAGTTCGCCATCGACAAAATAGGTCGAGACCTGATTACTTTTGCATTAACGGATTATCTGGAAAAAGTTTCGACTGATTGTTTTTTCGATCCTGTGTTGGTTGAAAAATTACTTGGTGAAAATTTACGAACATTTGATCGTGAGGCAGTGTATGAATTGGCTAATAAGCTAAAGGTTAAAAAGCTTATTTGGTTGTTTGTTGGTCATAAAAAACGATTAAAACTGGATTTAACCGTTGTCGTACAACAAGCAAAAGATGACGAAAAATACTCAGCAAATCTTCCAGCGAAAGTGAACAACTGGTTTGGGTTAGCCTTCAGCGATGCATACCCTCCTTATGAATCAGTACTGCCGATTTTGCCCGAAATTGCGTCATTTGCTGGTTATAATGGAAAAATTAAAAACAAATCAAATCAAGTAATCTATTTTACGGATGTTGATGTTTTACCCTACATTCCCGATTTGTTACAAGATGGCATAGACCACCCCATCGATCGTGCGTATCTCTACCAGTTTTTGGCTGCTTTGTATCCTGATAATATGGTTAGATCCAAAGAGAGAATGTATGCCAAGTCTTTGGTGGTTTTAAATGAAATTTCGAAAAAACACCCGGACTATCGTTTACTGAAGTCTCGAGCTTACCATCATCTGCACCGACGGCCAGCGGCTTTGGAAATGTTGAAAGGTCGACTTCAGGGCGCTGAAGAAAGTGCTATGTATGCCTTGTTAATGGGCAATTATCAGCGGCTTAAAAAATTCAGTGATGAAATCAAAAACCCAGCAATGAAAATACTCGCTAAAATCGAATTATTTGATTTGCATTGGCATTATGAACTGGGAGATCTCGATGAGCAGGAAACAGAAAACCTGGCATTTGCCGCAGGCAACTGGCAAAAATTACTGAATGATCGATTTCAGCAAGGTAATCCCTGGTATGTGAAAAGTAATTTATCCTTGAAACAGGCATTGGATAAACTTTTTCCTAATACGGGCGGCCAAAAAGTTGAAGACTTGATTACTGAAAAAATTGCTTTGGTGCAATCATTTGATCAAGGTAATGATGTGGAGTTGTCTGTTTATAATCATGTACGACAATTATTGAAAACACAGGGAGACCAGTTTTGTTGCGAAGGTAGTGTAACTAAACCGGGTAAAATGGATTTTCTGATGCTGTTTTCAGAACTGGCAGATAATAATATCTTCCGAAGCTTTGAATATTTTTCGACTGTGCAAGGTAGTCCGGAAAAAGCACAAAGGGTTTTGGATAGATTTCATTTAACTTATGACGGTCATCCTGAATTTTATTACCAATTGGCTAAAGTTTATAGTGCCTTATCACAACGCTCTCAAGGTCACAATAAAACACGTTTGAAGAATGCTGCCAGTGAATATGCTAAGAATGTTTTTTATAGCGCGCAAGGGCAGGGCAGGGTTGCTAATGAAATCAAAGCGATGTTTATGGATAAAAAACAACATATGAAGCTGGGTTTTTATAATAATGATTTTCCCAAGCGGCATTATTGGCAAACCGACTCCTTAAATATTGACCGCATGCTTTCAAAAAATCGTAGCCAGGCATTTGTGGATAAAGCCCATCTGGATGTGTTGTATTCCAGTAATAATGTGGAAGCGCTAGTGGCACTGGAAAAAATATTATTTGCCGTGAAATCATCCATAGAATCCATTGATGTGGTCGTCGAAAAAGAACGGGATCGATTTGTAGGGCATTCAAAACGTGCACGTTATTTTGCTCAGCGATATTTAGCACGTAATAATCCGGATGCTGCAAAAGAAGTCTATCGGGAATCAATGGAAGCGGTGCCTCAATCCTGGAATGCTTATGAGGGATTGGCAAAAAGCTATTTGCATGAAGGTGATGCTGATAAAGCTTCAAAAGTGTATCTCAGCTTCCCTTATTTTGATGATGAATTCACTAAAAAAGTGAACCGGGTATCACTAGCGAATAATGCAGCTCGTGCTGGAATGAGTTTGCAGTTTATTGGTGCCTATGATGAAGCCGCGCCTTTGTTAAAAAAAGCGAAAAATTATGCGAGTGGTTCTGCACTCAATTTGCAAAGTAATTACCTTTTGTTTTTGTATCAGAAAGACTATTTGAAATCTGCAAAAACAGCATTAAGGTTGGGTAATCGTTACAACGATCTTCAAGCGTTTGACAATTATTTAAGTTTTTTGCACTTGTTTAGTCATCATGATCTTTCCTGGTCTTTGCATAAATCCATGTTGCATAAGAGTCAGTATCGCGCCAAGTGGGATTCGCTTGCGGTAGGGTTGAAAATTAAAGGCCAAACTGCCAATACTGCAATAAAATGGCTGGGTGAACGTTATCCTCAACATGAAAACCAGATGAGATATAATAAATTTCTCATTGATTTACAGACACAAGATAGAATACCCGATGATAATTTTATTCAGAACGTAGAAAAAATTTCATTTGGTTCAGAGTATTTTGTTCATGATGATGGCAAAGTTTACGCACAATTGCCGCATCGTAATCGTGCATTGTTATCCGGTCCGGATTATTATAATCGCTTTAATCAGGTAAAACTGAAACCTGGTCAAACGTTGGAAGCAGAACATATTTTATTTTTTAGGGCTTATACGCATTTACTGAAAAATGATTTTGACCTAGCCAGAAGGGCATTTGTAAAACGCGCGAAATTTTATACAAATGAACAAGCCGTTCAGCAATATGCATTACCTTATTTTGTTTGGGTGCACATAAAAACTGGGCAAACAGAAGAAATGTTTAACTATATGAAGCAGTATCAATCCCGCACTTCACCTTTTTATGATTTTGCCATGGCATTATTACATGGTGTTAACGGTAATCGTCATCAAGCGCTGGAACACATCGATAAAGCGATACACAAGACTTCAACACATACTTACAGTCATCTTAATGTGTGGTATCAATATATTGAATTGACTCGTTGGTTATATGATCAAACTGAAATAGATGCATTTCGAAAACGCATTGTCTGGCTTGCTCAACATGTACAAAATATTATGCCCTTTGTTTCTTGGGCATATACAGCAGAAGCTGGTTATACAACCGATAGACGTAACAAATTACGAGTGCTGGGCACCGCACTTTATCTAGATGAAAACTCTACCTTGTTACGAAAGTTTTCAGTGCGTGAAAAACAAAATGCGCAACGATATTTCGAGAGAAATAATCCGTTTGCATTCAATGAATCGGATATAAAGGATTTAACGATTTAAACTTAGGATGTGTCATTAATTAGCATACGGTCAAATTAATTGACGACATGTTCTAAGGCTCTTTGGGAAATGTAATGTAAAAAATTGATCCTACAGCTAAGGTGGCTTCTGCCCAAAGCGAACCTCGATGAGACTCCATAATCGTTCGGCAAATGGGTAAGCCCATACCCATGCCGATTCCATCTTTGGTGGAATGAAAACGGTCAAAAATACGACTTAAGGTTTCTTCATTCATACCTGGTCCGTTGTCTTCTATTTCAATTTGTACATATCCCTTTTCATTAACTTTGCTGCGAATAACGAGTTTACGAACAATATTGTATTTTTGTTGTAAAGCATCAATGGCATTGTTCACAATATTCAGCAGCACCTGTTCAACCTGAATTTTATCGACATAAACAAGCGGCAAGTTTTCATCCAACTCCAATTCAGAGTGGATGCTATGCCTTTTAAGGCGATTCTGGGAAAAATCCAGCGTTAAATGAATAAGTTCATTTAGACTTAGTCGATTAGTTTCAGGTTTGTGTTTGCTGGTTAACTGACGCAGATGTCGAATTATTTCACCGGCGCGTAGTGCTTGGTCGCGAGATCGGGAAAGAACGTTCTCCATATTTTCATGATTTAAATTGTCATTTTCAAGCATACGCAGTGCTGCATCACAGTAAGTGGTGATGGCAGTCAGTGGTTGATTCAGTTCGTGTGCGATGCTGGTTGCCATTTCACCCATTAAACTTACCCGGCCAAGATGAGCAAGTTCAGCTAAATGACGCAGTTTCTCATCTTCTGCGTGATTGATCGCATTAATTTCGTTGAGTAATTTGCTGTTAGCGGACTTTAAAGATTCTGTGCGATGATGGATTTGAGATTCCATATCATTTAACAACGCTCGCAGTTTTTCCTGGGTTTGATGTTGTTCTGTAACGTCTTCCGTATGGATCATAACTAAATCAGGTGGAATAAAAACATAGGTTGCAATTACATTACGAATCGTATGATTGATTGGAATGTTGAGCTTGGTTTCCTTTTTAAAGGTTTGCTTTTCGCGAAAACATTTTTTTAGATCAAGGATTATTTCAGGGTGTTGATCATATATTTGGTCGGCAGTTTTGCCTACATAATTAATGATGTCACCTTTTGTCATAGCAAAAGCGGCATCATTGTAATCGGTTAAAATCAAATTATTCTTTTGTTTTTGCCATGTGTAGGTAGGTATTGGTATGCTATTATATTGCGCTCGAAAGCGCGCTTCACTATCTTTTAACGCTTTTTCCGCTTGTTCACGGTTTGCGATGTCGCGAAGGGTGGAAATAACATACTGCTCACCTTGATTAATATATGATGATGTAGTGACTTGTTTGTTATCAGCCTTTGATGCATTAGATTTTTGAATGCCTGTCTCATCGCCTGGCGTATGTTGTGTTTCTAATATGCTTGCAAAATGAGAAAACTCTTTGTGTTTATTTTTTGAGAGCTGGTGCCAGTTAACATAAGCATTAAAAATCAAGTCCTGTTGGGTGATAATGCCTTTTAATTCATCGCGTCCAGAGGCAACTACCAGGCGTTTAAAGCGTTTATGCTGCAAATAATCCAGTGCCTGGCGAATTGTGAGTCTTTCCGGAACGGTTTCAAGTGGGCTTGACATAAATTCTCGTGCAGGCGAATCGAAAGCAGCTTGATTTTTTATTGCTTGTAAGGCATTTTTTGATGTAATAATGCCTGCAGGTTTATTATTTTCGGTTAAAATTATTGCGTCATCCACATCTAACATCATCGAAAAAACGTTTTGCAGGGAGCTATTGATATCTGCCGTTTTGATGGAATGTTTACTGACGATTTCACCAATGCGCTGGCCTTCAATGATAATTTTTGGGTCGATATGAGAAACAATGTCGGTTTGAGACACAATGCCATATAAGTCATCATCTTCATCTAGAATTGCCAAATAGCTCACGTCACTGTTAAACAATCCAAGTATATCGAGCAGGTGAGTGTTATGTGGAACTGTGGGTAATCTTCGGTATCCTGCTTCAGCAATGCTCAGATTCAAGGATTGTTGCTGCTCCGTGGTGCGTAAAATATCCTGAATCATCAATATCCCAAATTCGCCGTTACCATCTCGATCAATGACGACATCTCGAAGATTGTGTTGAACCATTTTGTCAACAGCTTGCTGAAGAGTATTTGATTCGTTAACGATAATAATGTTGGTTACGGCGATTTTTTCGATTTCTGGGAATTTCATTAGCTTTTAATAAGAATTTTTTGCTTACTACTATAATATCATTGCTTACCGGCAATGATGCGAATATATCTGACCAAGGAGAAATAGTGCTCCTGACCTGATAATGGCCAGGCGTGCCGCTCCATTAGGGCTTTGATCGATCTTTTTTTTGGATATGGGTTTGAAAGTCGTCGAAATTACGATCCATAGAGCAGGTAAATGTGCTATTTTGTCAGCTAGAATGTACCATTATAGTGTGATTGTTAATCACAGGTAAACTCGTTTTTTGGAGGAAGTCAGTTGAGTTTATATGCCATTATTATTGCTTTGTTTATTGTGGCTGGGCTAATTGTCAGCATTTGGGGGTGGCAAAATATTAGAAAAAATCGCCAATCATTGGATTGGCCCAGCGTTACAGGGCATGTTCAATCATCACAACTCAGTGTGAATATTACACCGGATATTCAATACAGCTACCAAGTAGATGGTGTGGATTATGAGCAAACAATGAAATTCCCCGATAGTATGATATCCACGCCTGACGTCGCCAAATTGGAAGTGGAAAAATACCCAGTGGGCAAGCAGGTAACGGTTTATTATCCTGCTGAAGCCCCGGAAAACAGTACGTTGACACCCGGGCCAGGTAAAGATGCGTGGCTAATTGTTGTCATGGGAATTTTAGCCATTGTCTTCGGCTGTGTTTTGTTGCTGTTTTCACTTTAGAAGCTTTGGATTAATCGCCCGGTTAAAAGCCAAAACCTTTTAGTTTGTCTTGAAGCCCGTCTTTCAATTTCTGCTCAGCTTCTTGTTTTTGCGAATCCACCGCAGACTGCATTTGGCTCTTCAGCATTGTTTCAAGTTGATTTATGCGTTCGTCAAGACTGCCTTCGGTTTTATTCAATAATGCTAATTGTTCTTTATAAGGGCCTGTAGCATTTTCCACTTCGTCATTCAGGCGAGCCTGAATATTTTCTTCGAAGACTTTTTGTTTGGCTTTCAATTTTTCAGAAGCACGCTGTTTTACTTTTTTGTCCAGGTCAGATTTTAGTGATAACTTTGGTGAACTGATGTTACCGTCGATATTTCCTTGCATTTTAAATTCAGGAATTTCTGATAGCATTTGTGTAACTTGATCAGACCATCCTTCACTGGCAGGTGCTAACCATTCTGTGGATTGAAACTGAGAATCAAAATTAGCTTGAATTTTACCACCTGATAATACGTTCGCATTACCCTGAACATCAACTATCGCTCGTTTAATACTGACGCTTAAAGTTTCACTTTCGGATAATGTTAGATCTGAGAGTTGCCAGCTTTTAATTTTCCAGTTTAAAGCATCTCGACTATTGGCTGGATTGACATGATCAATTACACCATCAATAAATATTGATTCAGCTTTTTCCAGCTTGACACCTTTTCCATTCAGCTCAATAGGCTTACCTAAAATATGTGGTTGATGTGTGATATTGCTAATGGTGATATCCATCGTGCCCATCGGTAAGGTAGTCGCTAATGCAGTACGATGGATCAAGAATTGCGGTAACGATTTATCGCGAGCAAATTCGAATAGATTACTGTCGCTTTGAGTGGCTTGCTGTGTTTTATTATCACTAGCTTTTGGCATGAGTTCATTCAGTTGTTGATGCCATGTTTGTATTCGACTCAACCATAACTTTGCATCATCGCCGAATAATAATCCTGTTAGGTTGGCAGCTCCGGCACTATCCAGGCTATAACGTTGTCGTAAATTTTGTATATCCTGTTTCGGTGCACTTTTTAAGTCGGCATATTTATCAGATAAGTTGCTTTTTGTTTGTTTAACTTCATCCCGTAGGCTTTCAATTTTTGTTTTATCAGCACGGATATCGTCTTTTAATAGTTTTAGCGCCTGCTTGCGTTTGTTTAATTCATCAATTGAGTTGTTTTTTTCAGAAGTGAGTTCTTTTAAACGTGTTTCATAAGCTTTGAAATGTGCTTCTTCGGGTATGTCTGCAATTGCAGTTTCAATTCTGGTTTTGCTGGTTTCTGTTGCTGCTTTTAAGGCTTTGGATTTTTCAGTCGTGAGTAATGTTTCTTTAGCGAGAACGTCATCAATATTGGGTAATTTGTTTTTTACGGAAGAAAAATCAAATTCCTTGCTTTCTTTTTCAGTGGCGTCTTGTGGTTTTTCAATTGCACCGGATTGCTGACGTACTGTATTAAACTCGACGCCTTGCGCTGATAAATCGTGAATAATGATTTGTCCAGCCAATAATTGCAACAGTTGTACATCAGCATGTACGCGATTCATTTCAACCATGTTTTGCATGGGTTGATCAGGATTAGTAACTTGTAAACCATTCAGCTGAAAACCAAAAGGGGATAACGTTATATCCGCTTCATGTACGTTAACCTGGGCGCCGAGTACTTGAGTGCCTACTTCCTCTACCGCAATTTTGATGATTTTCCCGGAGAAAATCCACAGTGTGATAACGGTAAGCAGTAAGATGAAAATAAAAATTAAACTGCTTCGGCGAATCCATTTTATCATTGTAATCGTATTTCCTGGTTATTGTGGCAAAAGACTTGGTACAAATCAGCCAGCTTAATTCATCAGAATTATAGAAGAATAGGAGGTCACAAAACCAGGCTGAAGTTTGAAAACAATTCTTTAAATGGAAAAATTTACAATGTTTTTACAAATGAAATTGTATAAGACGGGGTGTGAATATATTTATCAATAGAGAAAGAGAAGAATAAAAAAGGTGCGTATGGAACGCACCTTTTTTGAAGACGTGCTTTTTAGCCATGGTAGGCCAGGTTCATTCCCAATATCAATAAGCCCACACTCAATACAGTAACAAAAATAACATAGATTGCGTCTTCGGCCATAACGTCTGTTTTCTTTTTGGACATGTTTTAACTCCCGTCTAGTGAATTATCAATTGCAGGCAGTTTGTGAAACTGCACTGCGCGGGTAATATTTCGGCGGGGACGAAGGATATATTAGATAGAAAAAGTAAGGTTATTAACATTGCAAACTGCTTAGAGTTTGGTAATTATTCAGACGCTTTTTGTGATTGAGATCACTTTTTTATGGGTTAATACCTGTTCTATTCTGCCGATCACAATTATGAAGTTAGATGTTAATTCTCCGCAGCCTACTGCGGATATAAATCCAATGAGATTCCAAAGGGGAGAAGTTTAGCTCTCTCATTATGGTCATCAGTGGAGTGTAGGATCCATCGATAACATTAGTTGATTGATCAAAGGTATCGCATGATGAACAATGAAAACAAAACAACAGATGATGAAGTGAAAGAAATGCATTTCAATGGTGCAGCTTTAGTCGATAAATGTGGCAGAGAAGTTATTATCACCGAAGATATGATTCAGCGGGCATTGGTTAAATTAATAGATGCTTCCATGTTGCCACGAGAATTTCGTTAAGACTAATATTTAAATATTGCCTCTAAACAAAACTCAGCCTGTGAGGCTTTGTCAGTGGTGATAACCACTGGTAAAACAGGATCGCTATCAATTAGCTGAATTTTGTTTAGAGGCAAGTTGAATAATTTTACCAGTCACTAAAAAAATACGAACGATTATGATGTAACAATTTATTGGAACGAATGCCTAAATAAGTACCGACTCGTTTTCAAATTATTTAGGTGAATTATGAAACATAAGTTGTTTGTATTCTCTTTTATATTCCTTTTACTTTCTCTTTTTTCTTTAAACAGTTCTGCGAATGGTGGTTTGACTGATTTTTCAGGAAACGCTCGTCTCTTGGAAGATTTTACAGGCAAAGGTAAGTGGACAATTGTCATGTTTTGGGCGCATGACTGCCATGTTTGTAATCAGGAAGCACACCAATATGTGGATTTTCATAATCGTCATAAAAATAAAGATGCTCAGGTGCTCGGTATATCATTGGATGGAAAAGCGCACAAATCTGATGCAGAAGCGTTTTTAAAACGTCACAAGGTTAATTTTCCTGGATTGATTGGTGAACCAGATTTGGTTGCCGGTTTGTTTGAAGAACTGACTGATGCGACCTGGCGTGGTACACCTACCTTTTTAGTCTACAACCCCAAAGGTGAATTAAGAGCGCAGCAAGTTGGCGCCGTTCCAGTAAAGTTAATTGAGGCATTCATGGAGAAGGAATCATCATCGAACAAATAAAAAAAAGAACGCTCAGTAACTGAGCGTTCTTTTTCTGGGTAGGGTATATCACTCTTTTAAATAGAACAAGGTGGTTAAGGGAGGGGAAACCACCTTGTTTTAAGCTGAACAAAACAATTCAAGGGAGGGGCAAATTGTTTTGTTCTTAGAGACGGTTTAATTATGGGGTATCCTATCCATTAATGATAATAAAAAAATAATATAAAAATCATAGAAGAAAATCTATAATCATTAAATAAATACAATTCATGTTATTCGAGAGGGGGGAGAATTCAATGCCAAAAATGAAAAATGCCACGTTTAGGCAGCTGCAAGTCTTTGAATCTATTGCTAGAACCGGGAGTTTTACCGCAGCAGCCAATGAGCTTCACCTCACCCAACCCACTATTTCGGTTCAAATAAAAAAGCTTACTGACGTCGTGGGCTTGCCTTTATTCGAAGTGATGGGGAAAAAAGTTTATATCACAGCAATCGGTAAACAACTTTTAGAGACCTGTCATGGTGTGTTTGACCAGTTGAGAAATTTCGAAATGGCGGTGGCCGATGTTCGCGGTGTTAAAGAAGGTTCTCTGAAAATCAGCGGTGTTACCACCGTTGAATATTTTGCGCCGCGCATTCTTGGTAGCTTTTGTCAAAAATATCCGGGGATTAATGTTTCTCTGGAAGTCACCAATCGCAGTAAAGTATTGGAGCGATTAAGAGAAAATCTGGATGATATTTATATCTGCGGCCCAGTAGCTAATGAGCTCGATGTGGATGATACCTTGTTCCTGAATAATCCTCTGGTTATTCTCGCAGCGCCAAATCATCCCTTGGTTGGCAAAAAAAATATTTCCATCGAAGAATTAGAAAATGAGCAGTTTTTAATGCGTGAAACGGGTTGTGGTACGTATTTGGCCCTGGATAAAATTCTGGGCGAAAACGGCACATTTTTCCGGAGCAGTATGGAGTTAGGCAGTAACGAGGCCATTAAGCAGGGAGTGATGAGTGGTTTGGGAATCTCCATGTTGTCTTTATATGCCCTGACACATGAACTGGAAACTGGTGAGCTGGCTTTGCTGGATGTGGAAGGTTTTCCTTTTCTTGATCAATGGAATATCGTTTACCCTAAAGGCAAAAAACTCTCAATTGTGGCTCAGGCATTTTATAATTACCTGCTTGAAGAAGGGCGGGCGATTACCAAAAGTCATCTTTATCATTTTCCGGATATTTGATCTTTGGACAAATCTTAACTCTTCACAACTCGCTGTGATTTCAATTTCTTTATCGTCAATGGAACGCATTGTTCGTTGACGATAAAAAATACAGCGATTCTCATCTCAGTGTTGATTGAAAAATAACCGTAACTTCTCGGTGTATTTTTTAGTAATCCGCCAAGTAGTTTAAAATAATCTTAATTTTTCCTGTGAATTATAATTTATTCAACGGTAGTCAATTAAATCTTAATTCTCCGTAGCTTGCTGCGGACAAAATCCGTTGACGATATAAAATTGATTTTCTCATTTTACAAAGCATAGTTAGACGGTTTGCATTGCCTTTTAATGGATGGAAGCATTATTATGTCTGATTGTGTTCGACAGTTAATCAAAAATATAAAAATTTATCCCGATCAAGAAAGGAAACTAGAGGCTCATAATGATTGAAATAATACCTAACTGGCATCCCCTATTTGTGCATTTTACGGTGGCATTGCTAAGTTTGTCGGTTGTGTTTTTTATTCTGGAAAAACCCTTACATGAAACAGAGTATGGCGACAATTTTTTGGTGTTTGCCCGTTATTGTTTATGGTTGGGGGTTTTAATCAGTGTCATTACCGTTTTGGCTGGGTGGGATGCATACAACACAGTAGATCATGACACACCTTCACATACCGCCATGACAGAACATCGAAATTTTGCACTGGTTACCTTTGGCTTGTTTGTCATCGCTGCAATCTGGTTGGCGGCATCAAGTACTTTACGCCAGGGTGCTTCGTGGATTTTTATTGTTTATATGTTAATTGCCTCTGGTCTATTAATGGTTACGGGCAATAAAGGCGCTGAGCTGGTTTATTATTATGGTTTGGGTGTAGAGTCTTTACCAAAATCAGATGACCATGGTCATGCACCGGGCCAGGCACATGACCATGCACACGGTACTGAAGCTGAACATGGGCATTCTGAGGAAGCAGAACATGCGCATGATGATAGCCATGCACATAATGATGCCCATTCTCATAGCGATGCAGCGCCAGCAGACATGTCTATGGATGATATTTCCATGCCAGCAGAAACGCTATCTACAGATACCAAAATGGAACCTGCGCAAGCTCAAGAACCAGTTGTTGAAACTGATGAAGATGGTATCAGTCGCCAGGAATTATTACCGGAACTACCACCTGGTGAGCCTATGACTGAAACAACTGTGCCTCCGGGGCATGAGGGGCATGATCACGCACACTGATCGCGACGCCTTGATAGGTAAAAAAAGCCTGCTTTTGCAGGCTTTTTTTTTGGTGAATTATTTTAATCCCGGTTGCCATAAAACATCATCAATCGAATTGGTTTTGTTTATGTTGCGTGCAATTACAAATAATAAATCGGATAAACGATTTACATAACCGAGTGATACCGGATTCAGCTGTTCTGTCTCAGCCAGCTGGGATAATTCAGATTCCGCACGCCGACAAACCGTACGCGCCAAATGACAAAATGATGAAGCTTTAGAGCCGCCCGGAAGAATAAACTCCTTCAAAGGCTCAAGATTTTCATTGTATGCATCCAGTTGCGATTCCAGCTCATCCACATAAGACTGAGGAATACGTTCCTGACCTGGTAAACAAAGTTCACCGCCCAGATCAAACAAATGATGTTGAATCTTGGTTAAAACCCTGGCCACCGACTCATCAATTTCATACTTGTAGGACAGCACAACACTGATATGTGCATTAAGTTCATCCATGGTGCCCATACAGCGAATGCGAAGCGATGACTTGGAAACACGACTGCCATCACCCAGCCCGGTTGTGCCATTATCACCCGTACGAGTGTAAATTTTTGATAAGCGGTGGCCCATAATTTTTTTCCTCTAATTAATTTGTTTCTTCTTCGAGAATGACGAAGTCGATATTAATTGGATTAAGCGTCGTGTCGATCAATGTTTCTTTAAATTCATTGGTAACAGTATCAATTATTGAGACGCCATGATCAGTCGCGTTTCCAATCCATAAGTCACCGATAGGATCAATGGATAATGCGGCGATATCCTTTTGTTCAAGCAAAGGGATCGGATCAACCTCACCAGTGGATGGATTAAAAGAATATAAATCATTATCCTGCCAGGCATTGTAGCCGACAAAATAGCCGCGAGTGCTGCTCAAAATCGCCAAACGGTAAATTTGACCATATGGATGAGATGCTTCATCTCCATCATCAAGTATCATTGATACATCGTATGTATTTAAATCTATCGATGTTATTCCTCCAATGAATTCCGCTGTGGGGAAGTATTTACCTGCTGCATCAATATAGAGTGTTTGGTTTGTTGATAAATATTGCATACTGTTTGGATTGGATACATTTAATGGAATCCCTTTTAGTCCGGAATTACCTTTACCTGTATCAATTTCTGAATCAGTATTTATATCAATGACGGCAACATAAGCTGGAACATTTGGATCTGGAGTCCAGGTGACGAGTCGTTGCATTAGCACATAAAGTTTCCCATTGACAATCATTCCATCTGTCATTTCAGGTAGGCCATCATCATCAGAATAGGCGCTTAAATCTATTTCACCAATTTTAAAATCTTCTTCTGTTTCAGCTGAAGGATTAACAATCCATACCTTATCGCTGCCGTAACGAATGATATAAGCTTTTTCCTTGCTGACAAAAACCAGGTCATGTGGATTGCTTTCATTCGTTTGGCCTTCGTCTTGTACACTGTATTGCCACACAAATGGTTCTTCTGCTGTCAAATCATACTTGGTCACATAATTCATGTCGGATCTCCCAAGCATATAAACATTGTTTTCATGTGTGATAGCAATCAAATCTCCTTTGTCAGCATCAATTGCATCACTTACGGTATAAGTTACTTCTTCCGGAATTTGGCTGCCAGTTTCGTTTGAAACATTTTCTTCATCGTTATCGTTCTTACTGATTATAGTTAAAGCGCCACTTTGACTATCTTCAGATTTTACGGCGACAATGGTATTGAATTCGGTAATTTTTAATGTGTTGTCTTCCGATTCATGTAAACAGCCGGTCAGACCAAGTGTTGAAAGTATGCCGATCACGGCGTAAATAGATTTTGATTTTGCGTGTTTAAAAGGTAAATTAAACATGATTTTTCCTTTGTCGATTAATAATGAAGATAAGTGGAATGGTTAGTTGGTTTCATATTCAGCGCTGATGAAAAATGATCTTCCCGGTGCATGGTGGGCATAGTAATTTTTATAGGAAATGTCGCTAACATTTTTCACCATGATGCCAATGTTGAACTTATTAAATTGGTGATCGTATCCGGCATTAAATAAAAGTTTGGATTCGGCAGGTAATTCGTTGGCAACATCGTAATACAAGCCATCTTCGTAGATAGCTTCCGCAAAAATATGGTGTTTTTGCGATCGGCGATCCAGTCTGAAAGTTTGATGGAGAATAGAACGCCCCGGTATATAACGAATATTGTCTGAGTGTGTTGTATTATCCGGTATTTGAAATGTCGTAGCACTGGTTAGCAATGTTTCATAAAAAAGTTCAAACGAAAAAAAATTCTCAATGCCGGTGATTTCGGAATTACCGATATTGGAAGGGAAGCCTTCGCCTTGAGAATTAAAGCCATAGACAATTTCGTTATTGATCTGCGAATAAAAAATCGCTGCATTCCAGATAAATTGGGTTAAGTATTTATTACGTGGATAAACAGTTAATTCAAATCCAATATCTGAATTTAGGCCGGATTCCGGTATTAAAGTATCTTGAGCGCTTAGCATGCCACGTGCACCAAACAATTCATAAAAAGATGGCGGGCGAAAATATTTAGCGGCATTGGTCTTGATGGTTAGGTAATTTTTAATATGAAAACGGATGCCAATTTGCGGTGAATAATATTGGTAGTGCACTGAGGGATCTAGTTCGGTATTACCTATGGTTTGTGCACTACCATCCAGTGAGTCATGTAAACTTTGCCAGCGTAGTGCCGGGCTAATGATGATTATTTTATTTTTGAAAAACAAATTAGATTGTAAGCCAACAGATAAAATATCGCGCGTACCCTGTCTGGAATCGATATCTTCAATTAATTCTTCACTGGTGAATTTTTCCCGATTTAGTTTGATGTTTGCAATGTGCTGAAGTGAATCTGCAGAGTAACGTGCATAAAGACCAGAGCTGTAATTGTCGTCAACGTAACGATTATAAACTGGTTTGTGACCAAGTAATTGCTGCCGGTCATCGTAAATTTGTTCTTCACTTTTAATTGAAAAGTCAAGTTTGAAATCTGTATTTTTCAACCAGTTTTGTTTGTTTATCCAGTCGAATTTAATGTGGTGACTTTTACGCTCCAGGGAACGTTCGTTGTTAGATGTGGGAAGATTTGTTGCTACACCTTGGTGTTTATTAAATATACTGGCGTATATGTTTAATGTATCAGCTTGGTTGATTTTTAGACCAAGTGATCCTCGAAGATTAATCTGACTAAATTCATTATTTCTTCGACGCGTCCAAATATCATCATTGGAATTGAGTTTTGTACCGTTGTCGTATAAATAAGGATAATCGTTTTCAGCACGCAATATTTCACCTGATAAATTAATATTCTGTTGTTTATGATTGGTTTTTATGATGCTGGAAAGTTTCTGGGTATTAAAAGAACCTGCACCTGTCAGGAATTTGAAATATGGATCCTTACCTGATCGATGGGTTTTAATATTAATAACACCCCCGATGGATGCAGTCGGAAACTCTATAGGAGAAAAATCTTTGTAAACTTCAATAGTTTCAATATCGTTTAGTGAAATTAGACTCAGGTCTACACCACCACCTGAGGTATTATTTAATAACATGCCGTCCACATATACCATTAACTGGTCTGCTGATTTTCCTCGAATGGATGCGAGTGTTAAGCTACCAAGTCCAGCTGTGTCGCGTATTTGAACGCCCGCTTGACCGTGCAATACATCGGCTAGATTGTTTTTTGCCTTGCTGATTTGATCAGCATGAATGGTTTGCACAAAGCCGGAGTTAATGGTCTTATCCACATCCCCCGTCTGATAATGCTCCTGATCAATACCTTCAGTAATATCTATTTGCAATGGCGTAGATGCATAAACGTAATGATTGACAATCATTGCCGCAAGTACAAAAACGAACAGGCGCAGTAAAGTGAAACGCATCGACCACCTGGTGATAATAATAAACGATGGAAAAATTGTGGAGCAGGGGGAATAAAAGAATAACGTATAAAAAACATTATTTGCATCGCCCACCGCAACACGTTAAAGCGACATGAGGCCGGTCTCCGGACTTAAGAGTTGGGAATTTTCCCAGGATTTTACGCCTTCCCGTTATTCACAGTGGCATAGGTAAAATCCGACTCAATTACCGTTGCGGGGGCAGTGCTGGAATTTGTCTTAACATCACCAGCTTCTCGTTTCACTCTCAGCTTGAATAGCTGAAGAGCACCTACATGTTCTGTTCATTTCCTATCGAGGAATTGAATAGGCGAACTTTACGCAAAGTGTTTTGTTTAGTCAAGCTGGAAAATGTTCAGACGATGGCGTCAAACAAGTGTTGGTTTTGCTGAGTATCGTAGGATTTTGTTTCTTGATAGGCTTTTTGAGCAGTGTGTGATTGATTCTGTTCTGTCGTTGTTTGGTGCTGGTGCTCAGGTTTATTGGATTCAGTGGGTGAATCAATTTGTTCCTGTTGTAATTCTGTTCTCGCTTTTGTTTCCATTTGTGACGCTTGTGCGGCAACTTGCCTATCCTGGCTGGAAGGTTCAGCGGGCGCGTGGGCTGCTGCACGAATCTGACGGGCTTTACGAATGGTTGCTTCCGGATTATTGGGTACCGGGCTGGTGTCTATACTGACTTCACCACCAACCGCGTAGTTTTTGCCGTCCGGTCCGCGTTGATAGTCGAATTTGGGGCCACCTTTGGCATATTGTCCGGCGGCAGCGAGATGTGCTGCTTCGTGGCTACGCACTTCGCGGTCACGATTTTTTAATTCTTCAACTTTGGCGAGATCTGCTTCGTCCAATTGTTCTGTATTGGCTTTAGGTGATTTTTGTGACGGTTGTTTTTGTTGATCTGTTTTGTCGTCGTTTTGTGTCGGTTTATCGTTTTCAGGGGAGGAATTATTGGCTTGTTTTGTCTGATTTGCGATTGGCTCAGCATTGCCGGCATTTTTTTCCTGTTGTTTTTCATGCACGGGCAGTGGTTTTTCGGTGTTTTGTTGAGCCGAAAAACTAAAAGTATGACTGTTTGATGAAATTTCCATATTTCCAATTCACTTATGCTTTAGGCCAGCTCATCCAACAAAGTCCCAAGCATTTGGTCCTGGGCTTTAATGGTTTTTGCAGAGGCTTCCACCTGATGGGTGCTGGCTTTTAAATCTACAATGGCATGTGTTAAGTCTTTGTCTGAAGAGGCATTTTCAGTACCTTGTGAGGCGATAACATGGGCATCTTGCTTCAATGCGTTCATGCCTCGATGCATGCCAGTTAAACCACTTTGAAATCCTGAAATTGTAGACATGAGTACCCCGGGAAAATCAATTAGCTTTGTTTTGTAACGTCCATTTTCGATGAATCTTTAATCAGTATTTGTGCGTATCGAAATGACTGTTTTCAAGGACTATACTAAGAGTTTCTGACAATTTTATGTAGGCATAAACTATGCTTAATACCAATACATAGCTAAAAATCAAAAATACTAAGCTATGTGTATGCGTGGATTCATTTAAAAATCGTGTCGGAATTCACGTGAATATGGGTAAAGTTGGGGTGGAAACAGGGCGATACAGCAATATGTTTAGTAACAATATACTGAATATTGAGGATCGAACAATGCCGACCACTGCTGCTGCTTTTTTACAAGATGTAGAAAACCTGATCTCTCTACCAGATGTTTGTTTTCGGGTAAATGAAATGGCGGATGATCCCCACGCCTCAGCGGTGGATATTGCGGAAGTTATTGGTCAGGATCCTAATCTGGTAACCCAATTACTGCGCATTGCCAATAGTCCTTATTATGGCTTTCCTTCACGTGTTGACACAATTTCACGAGCGATTGCAGTGATTGGAACCCAGGATTTACGGGATCTTGTGCTTTCAGCGTCCATTATTAATGCGTTTAACGCCTCCGATAATGAAATTATAGATCTCCATAAATATTGGAGTCATAGCCTGTTTACTGGTTTTGTGGCCAGACAATTGGGCAGTCGCACTAAAGTCAAAGTATTGTGCAAGGAGCGTTTGTTTGTTGCCGGCTTGTTACATGATATCGGGCAGCTGGTGATGAGCATGAAAATTCCTGAAATCATGCGTATTATCGTTCATCGGGCAAATTTACATGCAGAACCTTTTCATGAAACAGAAAAATTGGTGTTTGGGCTTGGTCATGCTGAAGTGGGCGGACAGCTACTGAGTCATTGGCATTTACCGGAAAGTTTGCAAGCGGTTGCGCGGTATCATCATCAACCGGAAAACGCCAAAGAGTATTTGCTTGAAGTCAGTATTGTGCATATTGCCAATGCCATGGCGCATTTGATGGATTTACCCGGTTTGGGTACCAAGGAAAAAATTAAGGTATCCCCCGTGGCTTGGGAAAGCACAGGTTTAAATAAAAAGCTGGTGGTTGCTGCCGTTAAACGAGCAAAACTTGAGTTTGATAACTCCATTTCTGCCTTTATGCCTTATGCGCAGGTGGCAAACCAGTAAAATCCGTCAAAGTTTTGAAATTTACGCAGTAAAGTTCAAAACTTGCTCACTCCAGCCTAACTACTATTTGCCGGACAGGTCTAACTGGATTTATTTGTGCATTTAGGTTTTAGCAAATAAATCATATTTAGATTATTTAATATACAATATTTAAAAATTGAAATAATATTTAACGTTATTTTTTATTCCCCTCTCAATTGATAACACTGAATCACATCAGATATGACAATCTGATTGGATGTGGATAAACTATCCCGTTATTTGTGTTGTCATATACCCACATAGGCCATAATTTACACAAAACAAGTCCAATGTCTTGTGTAGAATCCAATGGACCAAGTAATAGCAGACGCGGCAGATGGATTATTCTTTGAATTTTCTGGTTCTCGATCGAATGACAGTGTTTGTAATGAGCAGTATTATTTTTAAGCATTTATGAAAATGAATAAGGAAGAGTGAATGAAATTTAAATATTTGGCTTTACCATTAGCTGCGTTGGTTTGCGGAAATGCCTTTGCAGCAGATCCGGCACTCAATACTGATGAGAAAAAAATCAGTTATGCGATTGGTGTGCAAGTGGGAAGCAGTATTAAAAAAGATGGTATCGACATAGATGCTGACGCATTGTCTCTCGCCATTAAAGACGTTCTTCAAGGGAATAAGTTGCGCCTGTCTCAGGAAGAAGGTCAACAGGCCATGAATTTATTGAATGAAAAAATGCGTAGCAAACAAGCTGCAGTTGCCACTGAGAATAAGACCAAAGGTGAGGCCTTCCTGAAAGCAAATGCAAAAAAAGCAGGTGTAAAATCTTTACCTAATGGTATGCAGTATAAAGTAAATAAATCCGGTAGTGGAAAATCACCAACCAAAGCAAACTCTGTTGTTGCTCATTACCGAGGAACATTGATCGATGGTACTGAGTTTGACAGTTCATTCAAACGCGGCCAGCCAGCAACTTTTCCTGTCACGGGTGTGATTCAGGGTTGGCAGGAAATTTTACCTAAAATGAAAGAGGGTGATAATTGGCAGGTATACATTCCTTCAGACTTGGCATATGGTCCACGTGGACAAGGACAAATCATTGGTCCAAACGCAACGCTGATTTTTGATATTGAATTGATTGAAGTGAAGTAATAAATAGTCGTAAAAAAAGGGCAGCAACAAAATGTTGCTGCCCTTTTTTTTATTTTACGGTGATGGAAACGTTTTCACTTTTTTCACCGATCCAGTTATTAAAACCCCTCACCATTTGCCATTGAAAGTTGTATATACCGGGCTTCAACGGGGCAATAACTTTAAAACTGAAAGTTTTTATCTCACCAGGTTTAATCACTTCATTATTTTTTAATTCCACTCGATCCACAGACCAGTGCATGGAATTAGCAGGATTCTGGGCGTTTAAACTCACACGTCCTTCTGTCCAGGATTCATTACTGGTGTTTTTAAATGTCAGCGTTACCGGGTAAACATCACCGCGTTCGAATATGCTATACAGTTCCCCCATTTTTTGTAAACCAGGAACATCCTGATAAACAAATTCGGCACCAGAACTGGATGCACTTTCTGTCACATTAATGTGTTGGACTGGTGTTGGCCCACCAAACCAACGGCGCCCAAGCTGCATTTGCCATTGCATGGGGTAAATACCGGGCTCTTCAGGTGCTTTGATGGTAAAGCGAAAAGTAGCAACATTACCCGTTGCGACGACAGCATTTTTATCTAACGCCACACGAGAAAGCCCCCAGGTTTTCTTGCCTTGTCGCAATCCCAGTCGGTAACCGTCAGATCTGTCCCAGGTTGCACTGCCATTATTTTTATACTGAACAACAATGGTATATTCCTGACCAGTATTAATCGTATCGGGTAATAACTGTGAAATAAATTTAACTCGATTGTTAGGTGTTTCCAACACAACATTCAGTTTTTTACTGGTCTCTCCAAATGCCTGACCAGCTCTTTTGAGCTGAAATTGCAGTTGGTAAATGCCGGTGGAGGCGGGTGCACGCAGATTAAACACAAACGTTTTAAACTGCCCGGGTTTGACAAAATCACCCTCACCCAACCGTATGGGTGATAAATTCCATCGTTTACTGGAATTATTGGTAATGGCTAAGGCAATATCACTTCGACTGCTCCAGGATTCCGCGCCAGTGTTCTTTACCTTGACGACAGCCTTGTAAGTTTTACTGACCAACATAACGCCACTCACATCAGTGCTGACTATCTTGCTGTCATAACTGGGTGCTGCCATCAAGCTGATTGGTAGCCACAATAGCATTAAAAAAGTAAGTTTATTGATCATGATTCCATAAATATTGTTTATTATTGTGTAATTATTGTTCATTTTTAAACTTCGCATAACTTTATCACCCATTGATTAAATTAAGCCCATAATTTCAATGAGATAGGCTTAAAAAACTAACTCCCCATCAAAACCGCCATTTGCCTGGCGTTAGTGATGTTTGATGCGTTTGCATTCCTTGTTTTTCCTTGTTGTTACAAAATTCCGCAAACTCCCGGAGGATAATAATATCATTAAAATAGTGGTTTATTGTCTCGTGTTTACAAAAAAAACATATATAACAATACTTTACTAGCCTTAAATTTGTTCCCTCAAAAAATTGAGATCTATCTCACAATTCCCTTAAGCCCCCAGCTTTCTGTGATCCAGTTGCCACTTAATTGACTTACGCGTAACCGGCCAAGGCCGAAAACTTAAGCAACAACAATTTAATTTATTTATGAGTTTTCGGAACAATGACAAAAATAGCTTTACCATCATTTATTGTATTTCTTTTAGTTTTCTTCACCTCACCCGTGGCAAACGCCTGGTCAAAAAAAGACACTTATTGGGAAACCGCCTATTTAGTTACCCATCTTGCTGACTGGGGCCAAACGCTGGACATCGCCAGCCAATGTGAAACCGGGAACTACTATGAAACAAACCCAGTAATGGGGAAATGTCCTTCTGCTCAAACTGTCAATGCCTATTTTCTAGGTACAGCACTGTTACATTATGGTGTAGCTCATGCTTTGCCTCGTAAATATCGTCGCATGTTTCAGGCGGGTACTATCGCCATGGAACTGAGTTACATCACAAATAATGCGAGTATTGGGCTGAATATTAAGTTCTGATTGTTTCCTTGTTTTATCTCTGGTAGCGCCTTTTAAGCTGATTTATCCTTCATTTATCTTCGGTTTGATGTTTTCGTAACATCAAGCCGACGGTATTCGCGGATCATGCAGTAAAATTTCATTTTTACTGATCATTAAATAGCTTGGCTCTGGGTGCCAATCGCCAAGCACCACCCGTTTTGCCGTATTACCGTTTAATTCAAATTCATGAATTGCGGGTCGATGGGTGTGACCGTGTATCATTTGTCTGACACCCGCATCCAGTAAATATTGCTTAACCGTTTCATGATTGGCATCCATGATTTCTTCCGCGTCCTGCATATGTGCACTGGTTTGTGCCTGGCTCGCATCGCGCGCTTTTTTTGCCATGGCAAGCCGCTCCGGTATTGACATGTTTAGAAATTGTGATTGCCAGTCAGGATTACGCACGGTTTTTCGGAAAACCTGATAATCCGTGTCGTCGGTGCAAAGTAAGTCACCGTGCATTAGCAGGGTGGGCGTGCCGTATAAATCGATAACACAGGGATCGTTCAACAGCGTGCAGGCGCATAAATCGGCAAATTTCTCACCGACTAAAAAATCACGATTGCCGTGCATAAAATACACAGGAATGCCGGCGTCACTGATTTCACGAATAGCATTGATAAAAGGCTGGTGCGCATCGGTAATGGCATCATCGCCGAGCCAATATTCAAACACATCACCCAGTAGGTAAAGTGCATCGGCCTCCGGTGCCTTTTGTTTTAAAATCTGCAGAAACGATGCGGCGATTTCAGGTGTATCTGATGATAAGTGCACGTCAGAAATAAACAGGGAATACATTAATATCGACAGCCTTTAATTTGTTGCCGTTGCTTCGACAGATGCTTTAATGATTTCCACGGTTTCGCGAGGTACATCTTTACTGAATGGGCCACCAGAACTGGTTTTAACTTTTCTAAGTTTATCCACCACGTCCATGCCTTCGACAACTTTGCCAAACACAGCGTAACCCCAACCACGCATGGTTTGTGAACGGTGATCGAGAAAATGATTATCCACCACATTGATAAAAAATTGAGCGGTTGCAGAATGAGGATCCGAGGTTCGCGCCATGGCAACACTGCCGCGAATATTCTGTAAACCGTTATTTGCTTCATTTTTTATTTCAGGACTGGTTTGCTTTTTGTTGAAATTTTTAGTGTAACCACCACCTTGAACCATGAAGTTGGATATAACCCGATGGAAAATGGTTCCATCATAAAATCCTGAATTTACATAGTTTAAAAAGTTCTCAACCGTTTTGGGTGCGCGAGCAGGATTCATTTCGAGTACAATATCACCAAGTGTGGTGCTTATTCGTACTTTGGGGTGTTGATCTTCTGCATTTGCGACAAATGGCAAGAAATAAAACAAACTCAATAAAACTATCAACACATTTTTGGCTCTGATCATAGGTGTATCCTTAAGTGAATTATTTTTCGCCGGGATGCGAATTATTTAAACATTTATCCTATAAATTGTTCATAAAAACAACGAATGTTTGTTTGAACAATTTTTAACAGTTACACATTTTATAGTGGCACAAATTCTAACTTAGTGTGCCATTTAATGAAATAATGATTGTTCAATACGGAGTTGGTATTGATATTACGAAATAAAAGAACCTATACGTTTCATACATCACGTTCACATAAAAAAGGTCGAATTCTTTGGATATTGGCCATTTTGTTTATTGTTTTTCTGTTGGCGATGGCTGCTTATGTTTTTTATTTAGACAAACAGGTGACAAGTCAGTTTGAAGGCAAACGTTGGGAAGTACCATCCCGTGTTTTTGCGCGACCCTTAGAGCTTTATGCAGGGCAGGTGTTGAGTATGGATCAACTCACGCATGAACTGCAGCTTTTACGTTATTCAAAATCCAAACGCAAGCGTGTGGGCAGTTATTCGCGACGGAGTGATCGTCTCTTGATTCGTACCCGTCCCTTTGAGTTTTGGGATGAAAACTTACCTTCCATTTTATTGGAAGTTAATTTCAGTGGCACCCGCATCGAATCGCTACGCAATGCAGAAACCGATGAAGAGCTGGACATCTGGCGTTTGGAGCCTTTGTTTATCGGTGGTATTTATCCAAAAATAAATGAAGACCGCATTCTGGTGCGCAGACAAGATGTACCTGAGTTGCTAGTGGACACCCTGCTTGCTGTTGAAGATAGAAAGTTTTATGAACATTGGGGCATTGCACCCACCTCAATATTACGGGCTTTGCTGGCAAATATTCGTGCTGGTGCCAAAGTGCAGGGTGGTAGTACGCTGACTCAGCAGCTGGTGAAAAACTTTTATTTAAGTAACGAAAAAACCATTGTTCGAAAACTCAATGAAGCCATCATGGCGTTGTTGCTGGAATGGCATTATGAGAAAGATGAAATACTCGAAGCCTATTTGAATGAAGTTTATCTGGGGCAAGATGGTAGACGGGCGATTCACGGCTTTGGTCTGGCAGCACAATTTTATTTTGATGAACCATTGGAAACATTAGATGCGCAACAAATCGCTTTGTTAGTGGGTTTGGTCAAAGGCGCTTCGTATTATGATCCCAGGCGCTTTCCTGAACGAGCAAGCAAGCGTCGAAACCTGGTTATAACGGTACAAAGTCAGTCTGCTTTGATCAACGCTAAGCAATTGGCCAAATATATCACCTCGCCACTAGGGGTTAGCAAAGATAAGCCGCATGGTGTTTCCCGTTACCCGGCTTTCATTGATTTAGTTAAACGACAATTGCATGAAGATTATCAACCGGAAGATTTGCATACCGCCGGTTTACGTTTGTATACCACGCTGGATCCACTGGTTCAGTACGAAACAGAACAAAGTATATTGAAACGTTTACCTCAACTGGAGCGTAAAAATGGTTTGGCGGATAAAACATTGGAAGTTGCCGCAATGATAACTGACACCGGTTCGGGTTCAGTTCGAGCCATGGTTGGCGGTCGGGCATTTCGCTCTCATGGATTTAACCGTGCACTGGATGCGCGCCGGCATATTGGCTCGTTGATAAAACCGGCGGTATATCTAACAGCGTTGTCAAATCCGCGTCAATATGCATTAAATACGTTGTTAGACGATATTCCTATCAGTATTCAAATGGAAAATGGTCGCGATTGGTCGCCAAGTAATTATGATAATCGCTTTCATGGTAGCGTTTCTTTGATCAGCTCACTGGCAAACTCTTATAATGCGGCGACAGTTCGTTTAGGTATGCAACTGGGATTGGATAAGATTAGCGAAACCATTTACAACCTGGGTGTGGAACGTAAAATTTCACCTTATCCATCAATGCTGTTAGGCGCTGTGGATATGACCGTTTATGAAGTCCAGGAGATGTATCAAACCTTGTCGGCACAGGGTTTTCAAACGCCGGTGCGTGCAATTCATGCGGTAACCAATGCCAATGGTGAAACATTGAGTAAGTATTCCATAAACATTAAACAAACCGTTAAGGCTGAATCCGTTTATCTATTGAATACCGCCTTGCAGGAAGTCACTAAAACCGGTACTGCGAAAAAAATCTATAAGCGATTACCGCTATCATTTAATTTGGCAGGCAAAACCGGTACCACTAACGATTACCGTGATAGTTGGTTTGCAGGTATGACCGGAGATAAAGTCGCTGTTGTATGGATTGGTGCCGATGATAATCGATCCGTGAACCTGACAGGGTCCAGTGGGGCACTAAATATCTGGACGGATGTGATTGCGGAAACCGCCAGTAAATCGCTGGAATTACCCAAACCCGAACGGATAAAATTTGCAAATATGAACGCAATTATTCACAATAAATCGGAAGTGGAATGCCGTGATAATATGCAATTACCTTATGTAACTGGTTTTCACCCTAAACCGCTTGCAGAATTTGATTGCCAATGAGATTGATACATTTACTAAATGCAATGAACAAAAATCTGTACACACTATTTTTGGCTTGCTTGTTTCTGGCTGCCTGTAGCAGTAGTTCCATCAAACCTGAGCGGGAACCAGTGGATGAAATTGATGTAAAACCTTCGATTCCAATGATTGAAACACCCGAACAAGTTAATAAGCCCAGTTATGAAATGAAGCCGGTGGTAGTGAGTTTGTTGAAAAAAGCCGGTAATCGGATGGATGCTGAAGATTATGATGCAGCGGCAAATTTTCTGGAGCGAGGCATATCCATATCGCCCAACAACCCGGTTTTATGGCAACGATTGGCAACTGTTCGACTAAAACAAGGTGATTTTTATCAGGCCGAACAATTGGCAGTAAAGTCCAATGTGCTGGGCGAAGCTAACAATGAATTGCGACTCAAAAACTGGAAAATTATTGCTGAAGCAAAAAAATTACAAAAATCCGGTGTTCAGCAATGATGATTCGTTTTGTTGTGACTTAAGCCTTTTTTCTGCTGGCTTTATTTTCCTTAATGAGTGCAACCGCATTATCAATGGCCTGATCCACTTTGTCTTCCATCTCTTTTCGCTCTTCAGGTGATAAATAAAATATCATATCCACTTCAAAGCGAATATATCGCGACGGTAAGTGATTCAAAGCAATGCAGGCAACATCTTCAAGATAATCCGAATCAACCGTTTTGCTGCCAATTGTTTGCATTACTCGACTATATACTAGCTTTTCGTAATAATTGTGCACACTTTCAAATGCCATTATCTGTATCCCTGCAAAATAAATTACCAGAGCACTGACTATGCAATATACGTGGCAGAAATACATAAGTGTCACAAATTCGAAGTTTAAGGGAGATTGTTACCATTGATTGACCAAACCGGCACAATCTTTTCATTACTCTGCTTGTTTGATTAATTGTTCAGAATGGCTATTATAGAAATCAAGAACATTAGTTTTGTTACTCACTTTTATTTTAATTAATAAAAGTAAGTGAATGATTCTTGAAAGGATAAAATTTGAGGTTTTTACTGCATCTGTCGTTAGCTGATATTGATGACACATAATTGGCATTTTGGGAATATGAATGCCATTTTTACAACTTAACGACTCGTTCAAATAAAGATTAAAACCTGATATAGCCAGGGCGTAGCAACAAATTTTAATTTGAACTCCGAAACTTGAGTTAAACAGAATGCGCATTGATGTTTGAGACTGTTCAAAATTCAACTGAAAATTATTTATCGGTTAACGCGTTTTTTACTGAGTGTGGATTAAGCAGGGATCGTAAATGAAAAAAATGCCAACGATTAAATCAGTTATGACGGCGTTTCCTTATTGGGTTGATATTAATGAGTCACTTGCCTCAGCTGAAAAATTGATGGAAGAACATGAGATCAGTCATTTACCGGTAAAACAAAATGGCGATTTGGTGGGTGTGATTGCGCATCATGATATTGAGCAAGCCAAAAATAATGCGACAGATGAAGCGGCATTCGAAAATTTAAAAATAGAAAATATCTGTGTGTTGGATGCTTATATAGTCGATCTTGATGAACCTTTGGACAATATCGTTTTACATATGGCAAATTTTCATATCGGATCGGCTTTGGTTATGCGAAATGAGCGTTTGGCAGGTGTATTTACCATGAATGATGCTTGTCGATGCTTTGCAGATTTTCTACGTTATCAGTTTCGCCCATTAAATGGTAATGATATCGCTTAAGCGTTGTCTACCAAGTGGCAGGTTCCGCGCACTTTTTTCAATTTCAAACCTAAATAAGAATAATTATGTTAATAAAATCTATTCACGTAGCTTCTGTTTATATTAGTTTTATCTTTTTTGTCACCCGTTACATCTGGATGATTATCGGATCCCCTTTATTGCAGCACAAGTTGGTTAAGATTTTGCCGCATGTGGTGGATACTGTGCTTCTGCTTAGTGCGATAATACTGGTCATTCAATGGGGACAATACCCTTTTGTGGATGGCTGGTTGACTGCAAAGGTGCTGGCGCTGTTACTTTATATTGTGTTGGGCAGTATTGCGCTTAAACGTGGCCGTAACAAATCGACGAAAATCGTGGCGGGAATTGCTGCGTTAACCACTTTCGGCTTTATCATTAGTGTGGCAGTTACCAAGCAATCTTTGGGATTTTTTGCTGCGCTGTTTTAAGTATCAGAATATTGTGTTTTTGACGAGAGCTTATCCTGAGAGCTTAAAAAAAGCCGGCTGAACGGTTAATTCAGGCGGCTTTTTTGGTATCAAGAAATTAATTCCTACACTTCTTCCTGTTTCGGAGGGCGTCGGGTTTCAGATGATGTTTCTGAACTTTCAGTCTCTCCGTTATTGTTGGAATTTCTGTTTCGGCGGTAATTCCGGTTGCCTCGATTGCCGCGATAATTGCCCCGACGGTTACTTCGGTTTTTGTCACCAGCGCGGTAATGACCTCTTCCTCGAGGTTTCTGCTCTTCAGTGTTCCCATCACTGTTTTGAGTTTCAGCGTTTTTAGGGCTGATTGTGTTGGTTTCGTCATTTGTTGTTTCTGCAGCAGGTGTTGCAGAGCTGCTTTCAGGTTCTACAACCGCTGCTGAGCTTGGTTCTGAATCTGTGCTTACAGATTCAGGCGGCGATGGTTTTAGCTCAGTATTTTCAGCCTGACTAACCGGTGCTGCTTTGTTTTCATCAGGTTTCCATTGCGAAATTTCAGGCTGAACAATATTATCACCGCTTGTTTGCTCAGTGGGTTTCGATTTGGTTTGTGACTTTTGAAAACGTGTTTCTGCTTCAGCCCATACAGTATTATCTACAGGCTTTTCAGAACTCGGCTTTTCAACTTCTGGCGTCGCTGTTGTGTCAACCGTATCACTTACCGGCGCAGATTGGCTAGCTTCTTTGGCCGCAGTTTCAGTGACAGCTTTTTCTTCAGTTGATGCTTTTTCAGGCTGTGCCGGTGTTGTTTCAACGATCGGAGCTGCTTCTGTTTCAACCGGTTTATTTTCTTTTACAGTCGCTTCAATGGCGCTTGGTTTTTGAATATTTTTTGTTTCAGATTCATTAACCGGTGGCGGCGTTGCTACAGGCTGTGATTGGGTTGCTGCTGTGACATTGGACTGTTGCTGTGTGTTTTCAGTCGTTGCATGTTCTGTTTTGTTTGCAGCCTGAGGTGAAGATTTTTTCTTCTGGTCCTGGCGGCGTGGTCGAGATGCGTTGTCCGAGCTTCCACGGCGATTGGGTTTTTGACGTGTATCCTTACCTCTGGATCTTTGCTCACCATCTTTTCCGCCACCTCGGGTATCTTTACCTCCTCTTGTATCCTTACCACCTTTGGAGCGACCACCTTTTTGGTCGCGTTCTCGCGACTGTCTGCCGCCGTCACCACCGCCTTTGCGGGGGGATCTGCGTTGTTGATTGTCAGTGCGATTATGTGATGGTGCGGGGGTGCTGCCCTGGGTGCTTTTACGCTCGGGTGCAGTATAAGAAATAATGGCTTCAGATTTATGCTTCTCTTTTTCATCATTGCCGAAAAAAGTGCCTAATATACGTCCGATAAATCCTTGCTTTTCGGGTATGGTAGCAGGTGGTTTTGCCACGGGTGCAATGGATTTAACCATTGGTGCTTCACCGATTGGCGCAGTTTCAGAGGATGTGCTTGGTAATTCCGCAAATTCTTTATCTTCCGCCAAATCATAACTGGCAGCGCCGTCTTCAGTACGGATCTCGGCCTGTTTTACCCGTTGTAATTCATAATGTGGGGAATCCAGATGAGGGCTGGGTACCAACACAATTTGTGCGCCATGTTGGGCTTCTATGGCATTAATGGCTGAGCGTTTTTCGTTTAGCAGAAATGTTGCCACATCAATGGGCAGTTTGGCGATTATTTTGCCGGTATTTTCCTTCATGGAATCTTCCTGAATGATTCTCAGGATAGACAAGGCTAAAGATTCGACGCTACGAATGACGCCTTGGCCCACACAACGAGGGCAAACAATTTGATGATGCTCGCCCAGAGAAGGTCGTACACGTTGTCGAGACATTTCCAGCAAACCGAAACGTGAGATTCGACCCACCTGAACCCGTGCACGGTCCATGCTCAGGCATTCTCTTAAGCGATTTTCCACTTCACGCTGATTTCTCACCGGTGTCATGTCGATAAAGTCGATAACGATCAGGCCGCCAAGATCTCGTAAGCGAAGTTGTCTGGCGATTTCTTCCGCGGCTTCAACATTGGTGTTTAACGCAGTTTCCTCAATATCACTGCCTTTTGTTGCGCGTGCGGAATTGATATCAATGGAAAGCAGTGCTTCGGTGTGATCCATGACAATGGAACCGCCAGAAGGCAGGGAAACTTCACGTTGAAACGCCGTTTCTATCTGGCTTTCCACCTGATAACGGATAAATAGGGGGATCGTATCTTCGTATAATTTAATTTTCGACAGGTTATGCGGCATAACCTGGGTCATGAAATCACGCGCTTTGTCGTAGGTTTCTTGATCGTCGATGATAATTTCGGCGATATCTTTACGAAGATAGTCGCGAATTGCGCGAATAATGATGTTGCTTTCCTGGTAAATCAGAAAAGGGGCTGTACGTTCTTTAGCCGCTTGATCGATGGAGCTCCAAAGCTGAATCAGGTAATCCAGATCCCATTGCAGTTCTTCAGCATTTTTGCCGACGCCTGCTGTTCGCACAATCAGTCCCATATTTTCCGGGATGTTTAACTGGCTCATGGCTTCACGGATTTCTGCGCGATCATCACCTTCAATGCGACGTGAAACACCACCTGCACGAGGATTATTCGGCATCAGTACCAGATATCGACCGGCAAGGCTGATAAAAGTGGTTAATGCTGCACCCTTATTGCCGCGTTCTTCCTTGTCAACTTGTATGACAAGTTCCTGACCTTCTTTCAGAACATCTTTAATGCTGGGGCGTGAGCCACTTTCAACAGGATTGATAAAATATTGACGTGAAACTTCTTTAAGAGGCAAAAAACCATGCCGTTCGGCACCATAATCAACAAACGCCGCTTCAAGGCTGGGTTCAATTCGTGTGATTTTGGCTTTGTATATGTTTGATTTCTTTTGTTCCCTTGTCGTTGTTTCTATATCCAAGTCGTACAATTTCTGGCCGTCGACCATAGCCACCCGCAACTCTTCACGCTGAGTCGCGTTAAAAAGCATTCTTTTCATTCAGTTATTTACTCTGTTCTATCACTCAATAAGCCGTGCCATGTGATATTAGTGCCACGAGTGAATTCAATAGCCTGATTATGATTGATTATAATATGGCGTTAAAATAGCCACCGGTGGTATATGTTTAATCTCGTGTTTTCCGTTTAGACAAGTTTTTTTAAACATCGCGCCGCCTTTCGTTGGGTGCTGTCTGTTTTTAAAATCTTTAATTTTGGCCAAACACTTAAACCGGTTGCTTATTGAGCTAAAAGTTAATCCATATCCTGTCTCGAATATTAATCGACAGGAAAAACCTGTTAATCATAGTCTGCGTTATGCAGTACAATGTTGTTCTATAAAATAAATTTATTCAGTACTTGACGCCTGAATAAGTTACACCGCAAAACTGTCAATATTATGACGAGCGTTTCTGTCTCGTCGATGATCAGCGAATACCGCGGCATAAAAAAAATTATTTACGGAGTGACATTTATCATGTCTTGCTGCTTTAAATCAAGGTAAATATTACAATTATTTGTTTCCACGAAGAAATTTTCATGTTAAAGCTATAATTATGACGTTTGATAGAAAAAAAGTTCCGTCCTCCACTCAGTCAGGTTCTGTCCAATATATTGAAATTGACGATGCGCATGCAGGGCAGCGCGTTGATAATTTTTTACTCAGTTTCTTAAAAGGCGTACCTAAAACACATATTTACCGCATTATTCGCAAGGGCGAAGTGCGTATAAACAAAGGTCGAACAAAACCTGTTTATAAATTACTTGTTGGTGATGTCGTTCGGATACCGCCTGTTAGGGTATCAACTGCAAAAACTATCCCGAAATCTTCAGATGGGCACTTACAAAAGCTCAAAAACAGTATAATTTTCGAAGATAAAGACCTGATTATCCTTAACAAAGCTTCTGGCCTGGCCGTTCATGGTGGAAGTGGCATAAGTCTTGGTGTGATTGAAAGCTTTCGGCAGTTAATGCCGCGAGAAAAACGCCTGGAACTTGTACATAGATTAGACAGGGATACATCTGGCTGCCTGATAATCGCCAAAAAAGCGTCAATATTGAAACAATTGCACGAAATGATTCGTGAAAATCGGATGCAAAAAAGTTATGTGGCACTATTGCTGGGCCATTTAGATGACCGAAAATTGACAGTGGAAGCGCCACTGAGAAAATTTGTGACAAAGTCTGGTGAGCGTATGGTCAAAGTGGATGAAGACGGAAAACCTTCTAAAACCATATTTATTACCCAGCAGGCTTTTGAGCAGGCAAGTCTGGTAAACATTCAACTCATCACGGGGCGGACTCATCAAATCCGTGTACACAGCGAACACATTGGTCATCCAGTGGCGGGCGATGATAAGTATGGCGATAAAAACTTTAATGCAGAAATGAAAGCACTGGGATTGAAACGATTATTTTTACATGCACGCAGTATACGATTTGAGCATCCGGGCACAGGTGAAATCATGAACCCCGTTGCGCCCATGGATAAACAGTTAACCAGTATTATCGAAAAGCTGGGCAATGCTGATGTATAAATTACTCGTGTTTGATTGGGATGGCACGTTGATGGATTCCCAGCAGGAAATTATCAGTTGTTTTCAGTGGGCTTCACGGGATCTCGGATTACCGGTACCTGAGCGCGATAAAATTCGAAATATTATCGGCTTGGGTATGCATGAAGCGCTGATGGCCATGTTTCCACATTTTGAGGATGAGAAAAGTCGTCTTCCCTTTATTGAGCAATATCGACACTATTATTTTTCACCGCAAAAGCCACCTTCTGAGTTGTATGGCGGTGTATTTGAAATGTTGAAGAAACTGGAAGCGGCGGGTTATTTCTTAGCTGTGGCGACGGGTAAGGGCAGGCGAGGGCTTGATGGCGTATTACAGCGTACTGGTCTTGACGAGGTATTTCACTTCACCCGTTGTGTGGATGAAGCACACTCCAAACCGCATCCGCAAATGCTGCAAGATGTTATGGATTATCTTGGCGCTTTGCCGGCAGAAACTTTGATGATTGGCGATACCGAATATGATTTACAAATGGCCAGTAATGCAGGCGTGAAAAGTGTTGCAGTGGCTTGTGGTGCGCATGATAAAACGCGACTCCTGGCGCATAATCCGCTAATATGCCTTACAGAAACGCATGAACTTGAAGATTGGCTGGCGTCTAACAGGTGACCAGAGCAGCTTTGCTGTGCAAATAACGTGATAAATGTGTAGAGGATTGAATGACCGATATAAAAGACCCGGATAAAACGGAAAAGGCAGTCGCTGATTCTGCTGACGTGCAAAAGGCAAGCGAAACATCAAAGCCAGTTGTAAAAGAAGATCCGTGGACCGATGAATATGCCACCGAATCCGTCGCACCTGAGATCAAGTCTCAAAGTACTGAGGGGCAAGCTCAAGCAGCAGAATCCCCGGTAGCTGCGCATCGTCAAAATGAAGAAAAACCGAGCAGTAAAAAGTCCGGTACATCCGAAAAATCGGATTGGGAACGTGATCTCATCAATCGTTTGGCGTTTGCTTCCGTTAATGAGCAGCGCCGTTCACGTCGCTGGAGTGTATTTTTTAAGTTCGCTTTTCTGGTTTATTTAATTGGCATTCTTGTACTGTATTTTCCCGAAGACCGCAGTGAAATTCATCTTGGGTCACATACAGCAATGGTGGAATTATCCGGTCCCATTGCGGACAACAGTTTTGCTAATGCCAATACTATAATTTCTGGTTTGCGTGCAGCCTTCAAAGATAAAAATACTAAAGGTGTGATTATAAGAATCAATAGCCCCGGTGGTAGCCCGGTTCAAGCGGGTTATATTAACGATGAAATTTATCGCTTAAGGGAAAAGTATCCCAATATACCTTTGTATGCTGTGATATCTGATATGTGCGCATCTGCTGCATATTATATTGCTGCAGGCGCCCAGGAAATTTATGCTGATAAAGCCAGTATTGTTGGTTCCATCGGTGTGCTCATGGATGGTTTTGGATTTGTGGATACCATGAAAAAACTGGGCGTGGAAAGACGCTTAATGACTGCTGGTGAAAACAAGGCGTTTCTTGATCCTTTCTCTCCTGTTGATAAAGATAATCAGGCGCATATGCAATCGGTTTTGGATAATGTGCACCAACAATTTATTTCTGTGGTTAAGAAAGGTCGTGGTAATCGTTTGTCTGCCGATCCGGATATTTTTACTGGCTTATTTTGGTCAGGCGATAAAAGCGTAGACCTCGGTTTGATTGATGGGCTGGGTAGCATGGGTTATGTGGCGCGTGAAATAATCGGCGAAGAAAAGATTGTTGATTTTACACCAAGGCCCAATTATCTGGATCGTTTTGCAGAGCGAATCGGCGTCGCAGCAGCGAATAGTCTTTCTACTTTGTTTCTGAGTCAGGGTGGATTGAAGTAATTACTCATCGGTCGGCATCACTAAATGATTTTGATGCCGGCATTTTCCAATAAATGAGTTAATCGAATCAAAGGCAAGCCGATCAATGCAGTAGGGTCGTTACCTGACATTGATTTGGTTAAAGTGATACCCAGGCTTTCTGATTTAAACGCACCGGCGCAATTGAATGCCGGTTCTTTGTTTAAATAATTTTTTATCATTTCCTCGTTCAATTCGCGAAAACTCACATCAAATAATACTTCTTCTGTTTGGATATGGTTTGTTTCACTGTTGAAAACGCTAAGACCTGTGTGGAAAGTAACTTTTTTGTTAGAGATTAAGCGAAGCTGTTCTGCCGCTTTTTCAAAATTGCCAGGTTTACCTAGAATTTTATCGCCACATGCGGCAACTTGATCACTACCAATAATGATCGCTTGCGGATAGTGGGTAGCGACGGCTTGCGCTTTTTCTGCCGATAAGCGTTTAACCAGTTCGGAAGATGTTTCGTTAGCATATGCAGTTTCATCGATTTCCGGTGAATAGCACTCAAACTCCAGCTGCAAACGTTCCAGTAATTCTTTTCGATAAGGCGAGCTGGAGGCAAGAACAATACGGCTCATTGGTTTTTATCCGATCTCTATCAATGTCTCGTCGGGATTTACAGTGTCACCTTTAGAGATATGAATCGCCTGAATGGTGCCAGCGATGGGTGCTTGTACTTCGGTTTCCATTTTCATGGCTTCAGTGATAAAAAGTGGATCACCCGCTTTAACGGTATCACCTTCATTCACCATAATATCCACAATCGAACCGGGCATGGATGTGGTAACGTGACCAGGGTTGGTTGCGCGTGGTCGCTTGCTGCCACTGCTTCCGGTATTGTGAATAGCTGCTGTAGAGATGCCGCCACCCACCGGTTCGGTGACTATTTCAGACAAGGTTTCCACCAGAATTTCTTCAGGCACACCATCAACAGTCAAATAGAAGGGTCGCTGAGTTTGAAAGCGATGGCCGGAGCCAGTGACTTTAATATTATAACTTTCACCGTGCATGGTGATGTTAAATTCTGTTGGTGCAACACCACAAACCGCTGCGTTATCTTCTTTTCTGGGTTCCAGCGCTTCGGGTCGCAATTCACCTGATTTACGTTGTTCGAGAAACTCGCGGCCAATATCTGGGAACATAGCGAACGTTAACACATCTTCTTCCGACTCAGATAAGCCAGCAATGTCTTGTCGAAGATTATCCATTTCGGGTTTTAATAAATCTGCAGGCCGACCAGTAATGATTTTTTCTTTACCGACGGCTTGTTCTCGTACCAATTCATTTACTTTCGCTGGCGATTTACCATAATGGCCCAGTAAATAATTTTTTACTTCATTGGTAATGGTTTTGTAGCGTTCACCAATCATTACATTCAATACGGCTTGAGTGCCAACAATTTGTGAAGTGGGTGTCACTAATGGCGGAAAGCCCAAGTCTTCACGTACCCGTGGAATTTCATCGAGTACATCGTTAATGCGTTTTAATTCGTCTTGCTCACGCAGTTGATTACTCAAATTGGAAATCATACCGCCCGGCACTTGATTAACCTGAACTCGCGTATCAAGTCCGGTGAATTCACTTTCAAATTGATGATATTTTTTTCTGATTTCGAAAAAATAAAATCCCAAATCCTGTAATGCTTCAAGGTCGAGGCCAGTGTCGTACTTCGTGCCTTTTAATGCCGCAACCATACTTTCTGTTGCAGGATGGCTGGCGCCCTCGGCAAATGATGATATGGCAGTATCGATATGTGTACAGCCGTTTTCGATGGCTTTTAACTGGCTCATTGCTGATAAGCCGGCAGTTGCATGTGAATGTATATGAATAGGTACTGATACGGCGTCATGTAGTTGTTTGACCAGGTCTGCAGCTAACAAAGGTGTTAAAAGGCTGGCCATATCTTTGATTGCGATGCTGTCACAGCCCATGTTTTCCAGGGCTTTTGCGTCTTTAACAAAACCTTCAATTGTGTGAACCGGACTAGTGGTGTAGGAGATAGCACCTTGTGCATGTTTGCCGGCTTTTTTTATTGCTTTGATAGACGTTTCAATATTGCGAAAATCATTTAAAGCGTCAAATACACGAAATACATCAATGCCGTTGTCTGCTGCTTTTTGTACAAAGGTTTCTACTACATCATCAGAATAATGACGATAACCCAGCAGGTTTTGCCCGCGCAATAACATTTGTAAACGGGTATTTGGAATGGCGTCACGCAATTCGCGCAAACGCTGCCAGGGATCTTCTTTTAAAAAACGCACGCATGCATCAAATGTGGCGCCGCCCCAAACTTCCAGTGACCAGTAACCGATTTTATCCAGGCGTTTGCAGGCGGGCAGCATATCTTCGGTACGCATACGTGTGGCGATTAACGATTGATGTCCGTCTCTCAAAACTGTTTCGGTAATATGCACTTTTGGCATTTATACTCTCCTGCCGTTGTTGCTGGTTATACTCGCAAATGCGCTGAAATAGCCGCGGAAATTACTGCTGCCAAATCTCTTGGAGAGCGGCGTAAGGAATAATCAGATAGTTCAGGGTGTGCTTCAACAAAACCTGTATCGATCTTGCCATTTCTAAAATCCTCGGTTTTCAGAATTTCAATTTGGTAAGGAATTGTTGTTTTCACGCCATAAACACTGATGTCGTTTAATGCGCGCTCCGAGCGACGTATTAATTCTTCCCAGGTAAGCGCCCAGACGGTAAGTTTGACGCACATGGAGTCATAATAGGGTGGGATCTGATAGCCGCTATAGATTGCGCTGTCAGTACGAATGCCTGGTCCACCAGGTGCAAAGTATCGGGTAATACGACCAAAGCTGGGTAAAAAGTCGTTTTTTGGATCTTCAGCGTTTATGCGAAACTCAATGGCATAACCGCGGCGTTGAATATCTTTTTGCTGGTAGGGCAGTTTTTCACCGGCGGCAATGTGGATTTGCTGTTGCACAATATCCACACCGGTGATGGCTTCGGTTATGGGGTGCTCTACCTGCAAGCGGGTATTCATTTCCATGAAATACACATCGTTATTTTGATCCAGCAGAAACTCCACCGTGCCAGCATTTTCATAATTGACGATTTTTGCTGCTTTTACGGCATAATCACCCAGTTTTTGTCGAAGATCTTCATCAACTTGTGGCGAAGGTGCGATTTCCACCAGTTTTTGATGACGTCGTTGTACCGAGCAGTCGCGCTCGAACAAATGGATTGTGTTGCCGTGGCTATCTGCCAGGATTTGAACTTCAATGTGCCGCGGATTAACAACACACTTTTCCATGAAAACATCCGCGCTGCCAAAGGCTTTGGTCGCTTCTGAGATCACCCGTTCGTAGTTTTTTTCAAGATCTGCCTTATTGTCACAGCGACGTATGCCCCGACCACCCCCACCCGATGTGGCTTTCAACATGATGGGATAGCCAATGTCTTCTGCTATGTCCAGCGCTTCGTTTAAATCTTTAAGGTTTTCTTCCGTGCCTGGGGTTACTGGTACGCCCGCAGAAATCATGGCTTTACGCGCTTCGGTTTTATCCCCCATACGATGGATTACATCCGAGTTGGGGCCGATGAATTTAATCCCCCGTCGTTGGCAAGCGGCGGCAAGTTCCGGATTTTCTGAGAGAAATCCGTAACCGGGATGTAAAGCATCGCAGCCTGTGGCCACGGCTAAATTGACAATGCGATGTACATTTAGATACCCGGATATGGAATCGGGTCCTATATTATAGGCTTCGTCGGCTTTTTTAACGTGAAGTGCGTGCCGGTCTGGTTCGGCATAAATAGCAACCGATTTAATGCCCATTTCTGCGCAAGCTCGGACAATTCGAACTGCAATTTCGCCACGGTTAGCGATAAGGATTTTTTTAATCAAGCGCTGTTCCTGGGTATTTAGTGTGTAATCCATTGATATGCTTATAATATGCCGAAAAGTTCTGCCGCAACCCAAAAATTGGATATTGAGGCTCTCGACACGCGCTAAGACCGGTGTTAATGAGCAAATTTCAACGCAAACATCGGTTTAAAGTCAAGTTTTTCATTGTTTTTCACAAAATGCTTAGAAAACATACACAAATGCTCGACTTTCTTTTGACAGCGACAGATTCCGCGACTATTATTGCCGCCCAATGCCTGAGCGACTACCAATATTTGTTGATCCTGAGAACGCCGCTGGCCGGGGGTTGCACACCTCTGGTGCTTTGTCATTGGCAAAAATGGCGTGTTTAAGTGATCGATTGGTCGAACCCTACGGTGAAGTCTGGGTAGACCTGGTATTTGCAAAGAACGGACAACGATTAACATTAAACGGAAACATTAAAGGTCACATGTACCTTGAATGTCAACGTTGCCTTGAAGCGATGAAAGTCGACGTTAATCACAAGTTTGAGCTAGGACTGATAAAAAGTGAAGCAGAAATTGAAGCTTTGCTGCCTGATCAGGAACCACTAATGATAGGTCACGAGGAATTGCGAGTGGCCGATATTATTGAAGATGAGCTTGAATTATTGTTGCCAATGGTGGTGTTGCACGATCTGGATCAATGTAAAGTGAAAGTGCAATCGGAGCCAGAGACTAAGCCTGAGCCAGAAACCCAGGCTGAAAAGCAAACAGTGAAAAACCCGTTTTCGGTACTCGCTGACTTGAAGAAATAATGAATGTAAGGAGTTTAGAATGGCTGTTCAAACTAACAAAAAATCACGATCAAAGCGCGGAATGCGTCGTGCACACGATGCGTTAAAATCACCTGCACTGTCTATTGATGCTACCAGTGGTGAAACCCATTTGCGTCATCACATTACACCCGATGGTTACTATAAAGGTAAGCGTGTTGTAGAGCCAAAAGCAGAAGTTTACGCTGACGAAGACGAAGATTAATCGATAAAGGGATTGCAATTTGAGTCACACCATTGCCCTTGATGCAATGGGCGGTGATCACGGCGTGTCCGTGGTTGCGGCTGCTGCTAAACAGGTCCTTGAAGAAAGTAATAATCTGCGTTTAATCCTGGTCGGTGACCGGGAGGTTCTCAGTAAAGAATTGAACAAACTGAGCATGAGCGTGGGTGAAAACCTGAGTATTCAACATGCGTCACAACAGGTTGAAATGGATGAATCCCCTGCATTGGCATTGCGGGGTAAAAAAGACTCTTCCATGCGTGTTGCCATCAATCTTGTGAAAAATGGCACAGCAGACGCTTGCGTAAGCGCAGGAAACACCGGCGCTTTGATGGCAACTGCCCGCTTCGTTTTAAAAACTTTGCCAGGTATCGACCGCCCAGCTATTTGCAGTGCCTTGCCAACAATGGAAGGGCACACTCATATGCTTGATTTGGGTGCAAACATCGATTCAGATCCCGAGCATTTATTGCAATTTGCAGTGATGGGATCGACCCTCGTGGGAGCCATGGATGATAATCCCCAACCCACAGTCGGGTTATTGAACATCGGCGAAGAAGATATCAAAGGCGACGAAGTCACCAAAAAAACAGCGAAATTACTGGCAAGCAGCTCCTTAAACTATGTCGGTTTTGTTGAAGGTGATGATATATATAAAGGCACCGTTGATGTTGTTGTTTGTGATGGTTTCGTTGGAAATGTCGCACTTAAAACCAGCGAAGGTGTGGCGAAAATGATTGGCCATTTCATGAAACAGGCTTTCATGAAAAATACCGTTACGCGCTTTGTCGGTTTGCTTGCCAAACCAGTCCTGTTAGCTTTCAAAAAACGTATCGATCCGCGCGAGTATAATGGTGCGACTTTTCTTGGCTTACAGGGTGTGGTAGTTAAAAGCCATGGTGGCGCAGATGCTTATTCATTTGCCAACGCCATCCGGGTTGCCGTTGTGGAAGTTGATAAAAAAGTCCCGGAAACAATTTCAAGTAAACTGGAACAGTATCTAATGGAAAGGCGCGCCGTTTAATGTATTCAAAAATCATGGGCACTGGCAGTTATCTGCCTGAAAAGGTACTTACTAATCACGATCTTGAAAAGATGGTGGATACCAGCCATCAATGGATTGTTGAACGAACCGGAATTCATCAGCGACACATTGCTGAAGACTCACAAACCACTTCTGACCTGGCGTTGCAAGCCGCTAATCGAGCAATCGATGCAGCCGGTATAGCAGCTCAGGAAATTGATTTAATCATTGTCGCGACAACCACTGCAGACCGGGTTTTTCCAAGTACTGCCTGCTTGTTGCAGGAAAAATTGGATATCCATGGCTGTCCTGCATTTGATATACAGGCAGTGTGCACTGGTTTTGTTTACGCTTTATCCGTTGCGGATAAATTCATCAAATCCGGTAGTTCCAAATGTGCTTTGGTTGTCGGCGCGGAAACCTTGTCTCGCATTCTTGACTGGCAGGATCGTTCAACTTGCGTACTGTTTGGTGATGGGGCAGGTGCTGTAGTGCTTAAACCCAGTGAAGAGCCAGGCGTACTATCCACGCATATACATGCTGATGGAAAATACAAAGATTTATTGACCACCAATGGTGGTGTTTCAGAAAATTCAGCTATTTTACAAACAGATTCCGTCACCGTTCAGATGAAAGGCAATGAAGTTTTTAAAATGGCGGTAAATACACTGGGTTCTATTGTTGATGAAACATTGGAAGCCAATAATTTACAAAAATCAGATATCAACTGGCTTGTACCTCATCAGGCAAATATTCGCATCATTGCCGCAACTGCAAAAAAACTCAAAATGTCCATGGACCATGTGGTTACTACTGTGGATAAGCACGGCAACACCTCTGCTGCTTCTATTCCATTGGCATTTGACGTGGCTGTCAGAGATGGTCGAATCAAACGCGGCGAAACCATTCTTATGGAGGCATTTGGCGGTGGTTTTACCTGGGGTTCAGTTTTATTAAAGTATTAATGAGAAAATAAATGACAAAAGCGTTTGTATTTCCAGGTCAAGGGTCTCAGTCAGTGGGTATGCTGGCCGATCTCGCCAATGACTATAACACCGTAGTCCAAACATTTAGCGAAGCCAGTGAAACGCTGGGTTATGATTTATGGCAACTGGTTCAGCACGGGCCAGCGGAAGACCTGAATTCTACCGATAAAACCCAGCCTGCAATGTTGGCGGCAGGGGTAGCTGTTTGGCGTGTTTGGCATGAGCAAGGTGGAACTACTCCGCAAATGATGGCGGGCCACAGTCTTGGTGAATATTCAGCTTTAGTCTGTGCTGATGTAATTGAATTCGCAGACGCCCTCAAGCTGGTGGAAGATCGCGGTCGTTTTATGCAAGCGGCAGTACCTGCAGGTGTTGGCGCAATGGCCGCAGTACTGGGAATGGAAGACGACGCTGTAATCAAAGTTTGCGAGTCGGTTGCGCAAGATCAAGTAGTTGAAGCAGTTAACTTTAACAGTCCTGGGCAGGTTGTTGTCGCTGGTCATGTTGATGCCGTCAATCGTGCTGTTAACGCTGCGACAGAAGCCGGAGCAAAAAAAGCCATATTATTACCTGTGAGCGTCCCATCACATTGCGCATTAATGAAACCTGCCGCAGAACAACTACAAGTCAGAATGGCTGATTTAGAATTCAAAGCACCAAAAATTCCCGTATTGCACAATGTTGACGCTAGTGTTGCCGCTGATCCTTTAAAAATTAAGGAAGCACTTGTACGCCAATTATATCAACCTGTACGTTGGGTTGATTGTGTGAATAGTATGTTATCTAACAATGTGACAGGTTTTGTAGAGTGCGGTCCAGGTAAGGTATTAGCAGGCTTGAGCAAGCGTATTGCCAGAAGAGTACCTGTATTTCCGGTTTATGATAAAGGTACTTTAGAAAAAGCATTGGCTGAATAACATAAAGGATGTAAGTATGAGCTTGGAAAATGAAGTCGCATTAGTAACCGGTGCAACCCGCGGTATCGGCAAAGCAATCGCTGAGGCATTGGGTGCGGCAGGTGCAACGGTTATTGGCACCGCTACCAGTGAAAATGGCGCAAATCAAATTTCTACTTATTTGCAGCAAGGTGGTTTTAAAGGCGTTGGCAAAGTGCTAAATGTTACTGCGGCAGAAGCTATTGATCCGTTTATAAAAGACATTGGTAAAGAATTTGGCGCACCAACCATACTTGTTAATAATGCAGGCATTACCCGCGATAATCTTTTAATGCGTATGAAAGATGACGAATGGGAAGATATTATTAACACCAATCTGACATCTGTTTTTCGATTATCCAAAGCCTGTTTGCGTGGCATGATGAAAGCCAAACGTGGCCGAATTGTCAGTATAGCTTCTGTGGTTGGGGCGAGTGGTAATGCCGGTCAATCCAATTATGCTGCTGCCAAAGCCGGAATAATGGGTTTTTCCAAGTCTCTGGCACGTGAGGTTGCAACTCGCAACATTACAGTTAATGTGGTAGCGCCTGGCTTTATCGACACGGATATGACCAAAGATTTGCCCGAAGAGCATAAACAAGGTTTGTTAACATCAATTCCTTTGAACCGCTTGGGTAAACCAGAAGATATTGCTGCGGCCGTGGCCTATTTAGCCTCAGAAGGTGGAGCATATGTCACCGGCCAAACGCTACATGTGAATGGCGGCATGTACATGAATTAAGGATTCTTTATCCGATGTCAGGTGAGTTGTTGCATAGCATGACATAGTGATTTTGAGTACTTTTGGGGGGGGGGATAAGCGCTTTTTCAGTGGTTTTTAGGCTGGATAAGCGTCATATTTTCTTTATAAATCAATTAGTTTGTATTTATTTTGCAATTGGGGGCTGTATGTACTGGAACTACCCTTTACTTTCCAATACAATACGCAGCATTCAATATATCTAACTTGGAGGAAATGGACACTATGAGCAACGTCGAAGAACGAGTCAAAAAGATCGTCGTTGAGCAACTGGGAGTTAAAGAAGATGAAGTTAGCCTGGAAGCTTCTTTTGTTGACGATTTAGGTGCAGATTCATTGGATACTGTCGAGTTGGTAATGGCGTTGGAAGAAGAGTTCGAGTGTGAAATTCCTGACGAAGAAGCAGAAAAGATTACCACAGTACAACAAGCGATTGATTACATAAATTCAAGCGCAGAATAATTTTACAGTAAAAGTTGATTTGCAGTGAAATTTGAAAAGGTCGTTAACCACAATTGGTAACGGCCTTTTTATTTTATGCATCATATATAGATATCTTGTTTTTAGAGGGAAAGTATTTTGTCTAAACGACGAGTTGTGGTTACAGGGCTCGGTGCAGTGACACCATTAGGCCTCTCGGTAGCTGAAACCTGGGAAAATGCTTTAGCGGGGAAGAGTGGTATTGGTCCCATTGAACATATGGATGTCAGTGATTTTTCCGTTCGATTTGGTGGATCAGTTTGGGGATTTGACGTAAACGATTTTCTCCCTAAAAAAGAAGCAAAAAAAATGGATCCCTTCATGCATTACGGCATGGCGGCAGGCATAGAAGCCATTAAAGATTCTGGCCTTGAAGTTACTGATGAAAATGCCGAACGCATCGGTGTGGCTATCGGTGCCGGTATTGGTGGTGTAGGCGGCATTGAAAAAGGTTATGACGCTTACTTAAAAGGTGGTCCTCGTAAAATCTCGCCATTTTTTGTCCCGAGTAACATCATTAATATGATTTCCGGTAATTTGTCGGTTATGTACGGCTTGAAAGGCCCTAACTTTTCCATTGTTACTGCTTGTACAACCGGTACGCATAATATCGGTGATTCCTCACGCATGATTTCCTATGGCGATGCGGATGTAATGATTGCAGGCGGTGCCGAGATGGCGACAAGCTTTACCGGTTTGGGCGGTTTTGCTGCAGCACGTGCACTTTCCACCAGGAATGATGATCCACAAACTGCCAGTCGACCATGGGATGTTGATCGTGATGGTTTTGTGCTGAGTGATGGCGCAGGTGTTGTGGTGTTGGAAGAGTATGAACATGCCAAAGCCCGCGGTGCAAAAATCTACGCAGAATTATCTGGATTTGGTATGAGCGGTGATGCATATCACATGACTTTGCCACCTCCAGGAGGCGAAGGTGCACAACGCTGTATGAAACTGGCTTTACGTGATGCGGGTGTTAATCCAGATCAGGTTGATTATATCAATGCACATGGTACGTCGACACCTGCAGGTGACAAGGCAGAAACTGACGCAGTTAAAGCCGTGCTTGGTGAGCATGCTTATAACACCGCAGTAAGCTCCACTAAATCCATGACTGGGCATATGCTTGGCGCTGCTGGTGGTATTGAAGCGGTGTTTACTGCTTTGGCTATCAAAGATCAGGTTGCTCCGCCAACCATCAATATATTTAACCAGGATCCGGAATGTGATCTGGATTATGTGCCTGATACAGCGAGAGAAATGAAAATCGATGTGGCAGTTTCCAATTCTTTTGGTTTTGGTGGCACCAATGGAACACTGGTTTTCCGAAAAGTATAACAAGATGGGTGCCCAGCTTAAACTGGGCGCCTTGATTTTTCTATTCAATAATTATTCTTCATGAGTGCGATGTTATCGACGCGAAAGATTAACGGTAATGTAGATCTTTTAGCAATACATCAATCAAATCCCGGGCGTTATCCTTTTTTACTGGAAAGTGTCGCCAGTCTTTCCATAAACAGCCGTTTCAGCATTCTTTTTGCTTTCCCACAAGACTGGTTGCGTTTAGAAACCTACTCACAACTTAATTCTACGGTTAATCTGACGGAACGTGACGATTTTTTTTCTGCGCTGGATCAATGGTTTCAGCAATTACAAATACCAAATAACGAAATAAACCCAAACCTTCCTTTCACCGGTGGCTGGTTTTTATATTTGGGTTATGAAACCGCTAAAGTTGTAGAACCAGTATTGGAATTGCCTGACAAAAAACTTGCTCCATTACCTGATGCGTTTGCCTGTCGAATTCCTTGCGCAATAATTATTGATAAGGCAGAGGGTTCTGGTTATTTGCTTGCAGAAGCAGAATATGAAGAAAATTTGGAAATAATGGCCGCAGATATTGCCGATATGCATCCTCTTGAACAAAACCTTTGCCTGGCCGCAGATATTAAAGAAGAAGATCCGCAACGTTATCTTGACGCTATAAAACAAACCAAACAATATATTGTGGACGGGGATATTTTTCAGGCCAATTTATCTCGTGCCTGGCAAGCAACTTTACCAGAAAAATGTACGTCCACAGATTTATATTTTCAGCTTCGCAAAACCAATCCTGCGCCGTTTGCGGGAATGTTTAGTTTGGATGAAGTTGCGGTGATTAGTTCTTCGCCTGAACGTTTGGTCAGCATCAAAAATAACGTAGTGGAAACACGCCCCATCGCGGGCACCCGGCCGCGTAAACGCACGACTGATGGATCAATTGATGAGCAGGCAGATCAAGCTTTGTTGGATGAATTAATTAGCCATCCTAAAGAAAGAGCCGAGCATGTCATGTTAATCGATCTCGAACGCAACGATCTCGGGCGAATCGCAAAACCCGGTAGTGTCGAAGTGAACGAGTTGATGGTATTGGAAACTTATGAACACGTACATCATATCGTGTCTAATGTTAAAGCCATTAAACGTGACGAGGTTAGCCCTGGTGAAGTGATTAAAGCGGTGTTTCCGGGTGGAACGATCACAGGTTGCCCAAAAATTCGTTGTATGGAAATTATTGCTGAACTGGAACAAACACCGCGGCAGGCTTATACCGGTTCCATGGGTTATCTAAATCGAAATGGTGACATGGATTTAAACATTCTTATCCGAACCATGATTAAATCTGGCTCGCAATTGCATATCAGGGCAGGTGGCGGTATTGTTGCAGATTCAAATCCGGAAAAAGAGCTAGCGGAAACACGTGCAAAAGCCAAGGGGATGTTAAACGCGTTAAATGCCTATGATTCTGATAAACGGCGAAGCTAAAGAACACATTTCAGTTCTGGATCGTGGCTTGCAATACGGTGACGGATTGTTCGAAACCCTGGCGGTGATTAATGGTCAGGTTTTACATTGGTCGCGACATTGGCAACGTTTGCAAAAGGCTTGTCAGCAATTGTATTTGCCGATGCCAGAGCAGCAATTTTTTCTTGAAGATATAAAACGTGTGACCGGTGATAAAAGCAAAGCGGTTGTTAAAATCATCTACACACGCGGTGGAGCTGGCAGGGGTTATGCGTTTACTGCTATGCAGCCGACAAGAGTTGTCATGGGATTCCCATGGCCAGATTATTCTGAAGATAATCAATTAAAGGGCGTGGAGCTTTTTTTGTGTCAAACGCGTTTAGCTCAGCAGCCTTTGCTCGCAGGTTTGAAGCACTTAAACCGTTTGGAAAATGTGCTGGCGCGACATGAATGGTCGGACAAAAAATATGCTGAAGGTTTAGTTTTGGATACAGACGGAAATGTTATCGAAGCCACCATGAGTAATGTGTTTTTGATTAAAAATCAGGCTTTATTTACGCCACTATTATCACAATGTGGTGTTGAAGGAATTACCCGGCAAAGACTGATTGAAAATGCAAAACAGGTTAAAATACCGGTCAGCATAACAAAGCTTGGCATGGACGATGTGTGGGCAGCTGATGAAATGTTTGTATGTAATAGTTTAATTGGTATTTGGCCTGTAAAAAAAGTACAGCAGAAAAAATTTGAGTTAACAGAATCACAAGATTCGATCACTCGTCGATTACAACTCTCTATTAATCATTGAATATGACACTCATTTATAAACTTCTCGGTATTTTTATATTGATAGCCAGTCTGATTGTGGGTTGGTTTTGGCAGTCAGTAAATCAGTTTTCTTCCACACCGGTTAATGTTCCCCAAGGTAAACTCGATTTTACAATTGAGCCGGGTAGTGGTTTATATGCCGTGGTAAATGAACTAGCGACATTGGGTGTCATTCAAGATGCATCAAAATTTCGCTGGATGGTTCGATTTGATGGTAAAGATAAAAATATTCAAGCGGGCGAATATCAAATAGATGCCAGTATGACGCCCCGCGATATTCTCGCCATGTTTGCAGCCGGTAAAGTGAAGCAATATGCTTTTACCATTGTAGAAGGTTGGACGTTTAAACAACTTCTAACAGCAATAGGCAGTAACAAGCATTTGAAACAAACCTTGAATGGCAAATCAGTTGAGCAAGTAATGACTGGGTTGGGGTACAGTGGTGAGCATCCTGAAGGGCGCTTTTTACCCGATACCTATCACTTTCCGGCGGGGACTAGCGATAACGATTTTTTAAAACGCGCATACCAGGCCCTAGAAACAACGCTCGCGGATGAATGGCAAAAACGTGCTGATGATTTGCCATATAAAAGTGCTTACGAAGCATTAATCATGGCATCGATAGTGGAAAAAGAAACGGCAGTTGCAGCTGAAAGAACACATATCGCAGGTGTGTTTGTTCGCCGAATAAAAAAGAATATGCGCTTACAAACCGATCCCACAGTGATTTACGGTATGGGTGAAAAATACGACGGCAATTTACGTAAACGGGATTTACGTAAAGATACGCCTTACAATACCTATCGCAGAAAAGGTTTGCCACCAACGCCAATTGCGTTACCCGGTGCCGCCGCGATTAATGCGGCATTGAATCCCGACAACAATACTAGCTTGTACTTTGTGGCCAAAGGTGATGGTAGCCATTATTTTTCAGAAACGGTTGAAGAACATAATAAAGCAGTACGGCAGTATCAAATACGAAAGCGCAAAACAGACTATCGTAGTACACCTGTTATGAATCCTGATCCCAAGGTGGTTCCAAAATGAGTATGTTTATAACCATTGAAGGTGGTGAAGGTGGCGGTAAGTCAACCAATATGGCTTTTATTGAAACCTATTTAAAGGCTGCTGGAAAACAAGTTGTGGTGACTCGTGAACCTGGCGGCACAGAAATTGGTGAACGCTTGCGGGAATTACTGCTTGATCCAGGTCAGGCGAAAATGGCAGTGAATACTGAATTATTGTTAATGTTTGCCGCCCGAGCACAACATATTGCAGAAGTTATTCAACCGGCATTGGCACAAGGTAAGTGGGTTTTGTGTGATCGGTTTACGGATGCAACCTACGCCTATCAGGGTGGCGGTCGTGAACTTGATCCGCAACGTATTGCGATTTTGGAGCAATGGGTGCAGGGAGATTTACGACCTGACCTAACCTTGTTACTGGATCTACCAGTTGAACTGGGATTGGAACGTGCACAAAAGCGTAGTGCACAAGACCGTTTTGAACAGCAACAAGTGGAATTTTTTCATCGCGTACGAAACTCTTACTTGCAAATGGCCGAAACGCAGGCAGATCGTTATCGTGTTATTAATGCCGCGCAGAATTTAGAACAAGTGCAAGCGGATATTAAAATGATCCTCGATAAGGTGATGTCATGATGCAAGCATACCAATGGCAAGCAGCTCAATGGCAATCACTAAAACAACGTGTGGACAATGATAATTTAGCGCATGCAATGTTATTTGCAGGTGCGCAGGGTATTGGAAAAAAACATTTTGCTCAGTGCTTCGTACATTACTTATTTTGTAAAAATAAAACGGATGAACAAGCCTGTGGTGAATGTGATGCTTGTCATTTATTGAATGTTGATAACCATCCCGATTATAAATACATCGCGCCGGCTGAAGGTAAGCAGATTATTGCGATTGATCAGATTCGTGAATTGATTGATTACCTGAATTTAACACCGCATTCAGCAATTAAAAAAGTGGCAGTGATAAATCATGCAGAAACACTCAATTTGTATGCTGCTAACAGCCTATTAAAAACATTGGAAGAACCGCCTGAAAGTGCGTTGTTGATTTTGTTGACGCATAATCCCGAAAAATTATTGCCGACCATACGTAGTCGTTGTCAAAAATTATTGTTCCCTTTGCCAGAAGCTGAACAAGCAACAGCCTGGTTAGGCTTGCAGTTACCAAACGAAAATAATTTGTTGGGCTTATTGGCGCTAGCAAACAACGCGCCGTTGAAAGCGCTGGATTATGCACAACATAACGTGTTGCAGCAACGTAATGATTTATTTCAAACCATTCAGCAAATGTTTGATGGCAAAGAAAATCCGGTATCGTTGGCTGCCAGTTTGGTGAAGCAGGATTTTAACTTAATGCTGGCTTGCATGAATAGCTGGATCGTCGATATGATACGTTTGAAAGTCAGTGATCAGCCACCAAAACTGGCTAATCCAGACATTAAACAAAAGCTTGTGGCATTGGCTGAAAAAGCAAAACTCGAGCAATTGCTGGATTATCAAAAGCAATTGCTAACAATTGAAGAGTGGAAAAAATCCAATATTAATGCTCAGATGATCATCGAAGACATGTTAATCCGCTGGTCACAAATATGTCACAGATAAGGAAAGCACATTGAACACAACAGCCAAAAAAACCGGGCGTGGCGGTCTGCTTAATATTGAGTTTAAAGACAAAGATGCTTTGTATATGGCGTATATGCCGTTCATAAAAAATGGTGGTTTATTTCTTCAAACTCGGCATGCATATGAAATTGGTGACGAACTGTTTCTGATTATGATGTTGCCAGACGAATCAGAAAAAACACCTGCTGCCTGTCAAGTGGTCTGGATAACGCCCGCTGGTGCGCAAAGCAATCGCAAACCGGGTATCGGTGTTCAATTTCGTGACAAAGGCTTGGCTCGAACTAAAATCGAAACACATCTGGCAGGCATGCTAACCTCCGATAAACCGACATTCACGATGTAAGTTTATTATTCTTATCTTTCCAATATTGTAATAGAAAAACTCCATGATTGTAGATTCCCATTGTCATATTAATTGCCTGAAAGGTGCTGAAGATCCCACGGTAATTCAAAATTATCTTGCAGATGCACGTAATGAAAATGTTAATCGTTTCTTATGTGTGTCTATCGATTGGGAAACCTATCCGCAAGTGTTAGAGATTGCCGAAAACCATGATGATGTTTATGCATCCATTGGTGTTCACCCCAATCATGAAGAAGGTCACGAACCGAGTGTGGATGATTTGTTAGAAAAAGCCAAACATCCAAAAATTATTGCGATTGGAGAAACTGGTTTGGATTATTTTCGCAGCACCGGTGATGTGGAATGGCAAAGACAACGATTCCGCACCCACATTGAGGCAGCTAAACAATGTCAAAAACCATTGATCATTCATACCCGCGAAGCGCGCGAAGATACGATTAAAATTTTACAGCAGGAAAATGCCAGAGATGCAGCAGGTGTCATGCATTGCTTTACAGAAACCTGGGAAATGGCCAAGGCAGCCATGGATATGGGGTTTTACATTTCTTTCTCCGGCATTGTGACGTTTAAAAGTGCAACTGAATTGCAGGCGGTTGCGCAAAAAGTACCGATGGATCGTATGCTAGTGGAAACGGATTCACCTTATCTAGCACCCGTGCCTTTTCGTGGCAAGCAAAATCAACCAGCGTATGTCAAACATGTTGTGGATTTTATTGCTGAATTACGTGGTGTCAGCGCAGAAGAAATTGCTGAACAAACCACAGCAAATTTTAATCAATTGTTTAAGGTCGCATAGCCATGACACTGTATCTCAAGCGGCGTGAAGATAAACGAATTCGCGCTGGGCATTTATGGATTTACAGCAATGAAGTTGATACAAAAAAGTCACCACTGAAATCATTTCAAGCTGGGCAATGTGTCAATGTGTTATCCAACGAAGGTCGGTTTTTAGGGCGCGCTTATGTAAATCCTCATTCATTAATTGCGGCGAGAATTTTTGATGATCGTAAAAACATAAATATGGATGAAGAGTGGTTTCAAGGGCGATTCACCCAGGCTTTACAGCTGCGTGAAAAGTTTTTTGATAAACCGTTTTATCGTTTACTATTTTCGGAAGGTGATTACACACCAGGTTTGATTGTTGATCGTTTTGACAATACTTTTGTATTACAAATTAATACAGCAGGTATGGAAGCAGTTAGAGATGCATTAATCAATGCAATCAAAAATTGTTTTAATCCACAACAAATTATTTTACGTAACGACAGTGCCAGTCGTGAATTGGAAGGCTTACCCAGGCAAACCGACGTTATTTTAGGTGATGCGGATGATCCTGTTTGGGTTGAAGAGAACAATACACGTTTTAAAGTTGATGTGATTAATGGTCAAAAAACTGGTTGGTTTTATGATCAAAGAGTCAATCGAGAAAATATGTTAAAACTGGTTAACAATAACACGGTATTGGATGTATTCAGTTATACCGGTAGTTGGGCTGTTCCTGCGGCTAAAGCAGGTGCAAATCAGGTAACGGCAATTGATGCTTCGCAACAATCCCTGGATACTTTGATGTACAATGCTGAGCAAAATGCCGTGCAAGATAAACTGGATACACTGTGTGATGATGCATTTAACGCCATGCAACAGTTGAAAGAAAAAAATAAAACTTTTGATATTGTTTTGATAGATCCACCAGCGTTTATTAAACGTAAAAAAGATTTAAACGAAGGCTTGCAGGCATATATTCGCGCAAACCGTATGGCGATGAATCTGGTTAAGCCGGGTGCTTTAATCATATCCAGTTCATGTTCGTTTCACATGAGTCTTGCAAACTTACAAAATGGTTTATTGAAAGCCAGTCGAAAAATCGGACGTCAATTACAAATTCTAAACTACGGCTTTCAAGGGCCAGATCATCCCATACATCCGGCCATTGAAGAGACGGCTTATTTAAAAACAATTATAGCGCGTGTAAATTAAGGAAACTCTGAATAAGTCATCTAGCGAGCGATAGCTGTGTTAAAAACAATCTCAAATTGCTCATTTACTGTGTGTAAACTCCGCATTTTCGATGGTTTTTGCCTCGACTATATGGACATAGTCGGTAGAGCGACGCAGGAGCCAAAGCCGATAGCTCTCGTTTCACTATTTAACTTATTCAGTGGTTCCTTCAATCGCAATAAAATTCTCATATATGAAACTGTCATTGATAGATGTTAAAATTCCCGAATGAATTATCCTGAAATTAATCCGGTTGCACTTGATTTAGGCTTTATCCAGATACATTGGTATGGCCTGATGTATTTAATCGCTTTTGGAACAGCCTGGTGGTTGGGTAAAAAACGCGCAGCCAAACCTAATTCCGGTTGGAATGCCGAACAAGTCAGTGACATGATTTTTTACGGTGCACTGGGCGTGGTTCTCGGTGGCCGTATTGGTTATATGTTTTTCTATAATTTCTCCTCACTGGCAGATGATCCTTTAAGTCTGTTTCGTGTCTGGGAAGGCGGTATGTCATATCACGGCGGATTAATTGGTGTTTTAATCGCCATGTATCTTTTTGGTCGCCGTCATAAAAAAACTTTTTTCGAAACCACCGATTTTATTGCGCCATTGGTGCCCTTAGGTTATCTCGCCGGTCGTATGGGTAATTTTATTAATGGTGAACTCTGGGGCAGAGTAACTGATGTGCCTTGGGGGATGGTGTTCCCTGGCGCTGGCCCGGATCCTCGACATCCATCCATGTTGTATCAGGGTCTATTGGAAGGTTTGCTTTTATTTATTATTGTCTGGATATTTTCTAACAAACCCCGACCATTAATGGCAGTTTCCGGATTGTATGTTTTAGGTGTCGGTGTTTTTCGTATATTTAATGAATTTTTCCGACAACCGGATGCGCATTTAGGTTTCATCGCTTTTGGTTGGCTGACTATGGGGCAACTTTTGTCAGTACCGCTGGTCTTATTGGGCATCACGTTAATGGTGATGGCTTATCGTAAATCCTCAGGTTCATAACAATATCAATAACATCCTGTATTGATTTTCAAATTATATCTATTGAGTATTGAAGGGAGTGGGTTTATGAAACAATACCTCGAATTACTTCAGCATGTTCTCGATCATGGTGAAAAAAAAGAGGATCGAACGGGAACAGGTACTATCAGTCTGTTTGGGGCACAGGCGCGATATGATTTATCTCAAGGTTTTCCTGTTGTAACGACTAAGAAACTGCACTTACGATCCATTATTCACGAGCTGCTATGGTTTTTAAAAGGTGAAACCAATATCCAATATCTGCACGATAATAACGTGACGATATGGGATGAGTGGGCAGATGAAAATGGAAATCTGGGGCCAATTTATGGTTCTCAGTGGCGCAGTTGGGCTGCAGCAGATGGCAGTTATATCGATCAAATCTCTCAGGTGATCGATCAGATCAAAAACAAACCCGACTCTCGACGCTTAATAGTTTCCGCTTGGAATGTGGGGGAACTTGATAATATGGCTTTGCCGCCTTGTCATGCGTTTTTTCAGTTTTACGTATCCAATGGCAAATTATCCTGTCAACTTTATCAACGTAGTGCAGATTTGTTTTTAGGTGTGCCATTCAACATTGCCTCTTATGCTTTACTCACACATATGATTGCCCAGGAATGCCAGCTTGATGTGGGTGAATTTGTACACACCATGGGTGATGCACATATTTATCTTAATCATATGGAACAGGTGAAATTGCAATTAAGCCGAACACCTAAAGCTTTGCCTAAGTTGCAGCTAAATCCAGAAATTTCTTCAGTATTTGATTTTACTTACGATGATATTCAGTTGCAGGATTATCAATGTGATGATGCCATAAAAGCACCGGTGGCTGTTTAGTAATGATAATCTCAATGATTGCAGCCATGGGAGAAAACCGGGAGCTGGGTTTAGATAACGAGTTGTTATGGCGTTTGCCTGTTGATATGAAGTTTTTTCGCGAAACAACCATGGGGAAACCCATCCTGGTAGGGCGAAAAACATATGAGTCCTTTGGTGGCAAACCTTTGCCGGGGCGTAAAAATATTGTCATTACGCAGGATGAAAGCTACCGAAGTGAAGGCGCGATCATTGTTCATAATATCGATGATGCGTTGGCTGCCGCACAAGATGCAGAAGAAATTATGATTATTGGTGGTGCCAGCTTCTATCAACAGTTATTACCACGCGCTGATCGTATGTATTTAACCTATGTGCATCAGACTTTCGCCGCTGACAGCTGGTTTCCAGAATTCAATCAGGATGAATGGCAGGAAATTTCCCGCCGGGATAATCCAGCAGACGAAAAAAATCCCTATAGCTGCACATTTGTGGTGTTTGAAAGAAAAGCTTACTGAGTAAACCTTAGGGTAAACACCCCAACATTGGCATAGAACTTGGTTACTTTCATAGTTTGTAAAGTTGTTATGAAAGTAATCTATGACGTATGTATGGTGGTGTGCTAAGAAACTTCATATTCTGGAAATCAAAAGTTTTTTGTTTCTGGTTGCCTGCTTTTATCCTTTTTTAGCCTTAGCTACCACATCCTCTTTTTCCAGTGTTTTAGGTTATAATCCCGATACACGCTTTGAAGATAATGCCCAAGTTTCCAAAACACGAATCAATTTTGCACTGGATAAAAAAGTGCATTTGCTTATGGATTATGGCTTATTAACAACAGGCTCAAAAAATTCTCAAGCCTACGGTGTAGGCTTAACATTAGGATCGGCAGCTTCAATTCTGGTTCGCATGCAGCATGAGTTTGCTGACAAAAATAACTATTTACCTAGAGATCGTACCCGTTTATTTTTTCTTCGTCGCCTGAAGGGAAAACCCGTTGCCGGTTTTTACGAATTCATGAACGCTTATTATTCCTTTGCCAATAATCGCAGTATAGATATGAGTGTGGGACATTTTCATCGCAATGAGTGGCTTCGAATTGGTGTCTCTGGTGAACACTGGTCAGGTGAAATTCCGCAAATCAAGGTGTTTTTTTCAATCAACCAACAAGCCATACGACGGCAGCAAAGTTTTTCAGCAAAACTATATCTTGGTACACATCAACGCGTTGCGCAACAAACTGTGCTTGATGCAGAAAAAGGTTTGCATATCATAGTTCAGGGAGATTTGCCTTTGGGTTATTTCTCAAAAAATTTAAATGTCGTCTACCGCTATAATGCTATGTTATTGGAGAAAAGCTTTGATACAGGAATATCTTTGGGCTTGAGGTATTGGTTTTGATCAAGCAGGTTTTTAAAAACTTGTGAGTAACGGCAGAACATTATTTACAATTCCAGTTTCAAAAAATCAGAAACCACCCGTAGAACGGGTGGTATGATGAAAGCCCCTGAAAGGGGCTATTAAAGCCCTTCCAATTTGAGTTGCTCTTGGCGTCTCTCTTCATTTTCTTGGTTTCTAATATATTCTCTGATCATTTGTTCATCTAATCCGACTGTGCTAACACAATAACCTCGCGCCCAGAAATGGCGACCTGTGAAATTGCGTTTAACTTGTAAATAATCACGAAATATTCGAATAGCTGATTTTCCTTTTAAAAATCCTACCGTGTTCGCCACACTATATTTCGGTGGTATCATGAGCAATATATGAATATGATCATTCATCGCATGCCCTTCAACTAACTCTACACCCTGTTGTCGACATAGTTCATTCAATATCTTGCCAATTTCTTTTATTAAAGTTCCGTATATTGATTTTCGCCGATATTTTGGAACAAATACGATGTGATATTTGCAATAATACTTTACGTGAGATTGGTTTTGCCATTCTCTCATTTTGGTCTCCTTCTCAACTTGCCAGTTTATGAAGGAGACCATTTTCCACATCTGCACGCCGTAATGGCAAAGCCTATGTGAGTCTCACCGCCAGAGGCGGTGGTTTACCTAAAATTAATTAAGCGGCTTCTTCTACAGGCACTAAATCCAGTGCCAATATTTCCGTAACCTGATTTTGCGTTGCTTTGGCCAACACTTTTCGGTCATGATTATGCGTGGCAGGGATCGGCGCGCAATAATATAAACTCACATCAATCCGACCAGTTTGTAAAATGCGCAATAAATGGCTCACAAAACTGTCATCGTCAATGTAAGGAGCAGGGGAGGTTTCCCCTTTTTTCTCTGGATAACGTATGGCTACTGCCTGGGTATCACTTTGGGTATCGATGGCGGTTTGGTAAAACGAAGTGCGGAAAGGTTTAATCTGTTTACCATTAGTTGTCGTTGCTTCCGGGAAAAACACCAGAGATACCCCTTCGTCAATCACATGTTTACCTTTTTGCATTACGTTACAAACGTCTCTTCGACTTTGTCGATTGACGAATAATGTGCCACTGATGCTGGCAAGAAAACCAATTAAAGGCCAGTTTTGCACAGTATTTTTCGCTATAAATACACAAGGCTGATGAGCACCAATTGCGATAATGTCCAACCAGGAAATATGATTGGAAACCATTAATGTCGGTTCACCTGTTGGTTTACCACGGCGCTTAATGTGAAGCCCTAAAATCAATGCTAAAATTTTTGTCCAACAGATTTTAACTTTTGCACCGAATCGATTGGTGTACCAACTATTACCGAACAATAGTCTAAGCAGGATCGCCAGACTTAATCCCAAAATTAAATGACAAAAGAACAATAATGCTTTTGGTATCGCGATTAAAATACCTGTCATATTACGCAGACTCAAAAAAGTGACGTTGATAGCGTTTATTAATATTTTTAGTATCTACCAATACAAAAATATCAGCCACATTGAATTTGACATCAACACAAGGTTCTCCACAAATTTTCGCACCAATATTAAGATAACGCTTTAATAATGAGGGAAGGACAATATCAACTGACTCGGGTAGTGCCTTTTTAATTAATTCAACTTTTGGTCGAACGCGGTATGAGTCGGTCATGAAACTTGCTTCACGCAAATGACGCATAAGGGAGTTTACGTAGTGACCTTTGTCACTCATGGGAATGCTAACGCAACCGAATAAGTAATCGGCATTTTCACCGATCATGGTTTTGGCTACGCCTTGCCATAAATGATTGATGGCAGGGCTGGTGCGATAATCTGCATGAACGCAGGTTCGGCCAATTTCCATAAACTTTTTATCAAGTGCGAGAATTTCACTGATATCAAATTCTGTTTCGGAATAATATGAACCAGCCGCTGCGGCGTCATCATTTATAAGGACTCGTGTGGTTGCGATAACTTTATTTATTTTTGTGTCGCGAACCATTAGGTGTCGGCAATGGAGATCAAAGTGATCATAGTCATAACCCGTCTTACCTGAATCGAGTTCTGCCCCCATTTCTTCTGCAAACACTTCGAAACGCAATCTCTGGCACTCTCGAATTTCTGATTCGTTTTGAGCGATAGAAACAGTGTAGCGGGAAGTTTTATTATTCTTTTGTAACGCGGCGGAAGATGATTCTGCATTTAGCATTCGGCTCACTCCAGTTCTATTTGATAATAGCTGTGTATGGTAGGGAGCAAATATGTCTTTTATGTGACTTTAAAAAGAAGGTTGGATTACGTTTTTGTGTGAGAAATGTGACGAACGAAAAAAACCTGACTAAGTTGTTAGTCAGGTTTTTTTAAAAAGAAATTGCTATTTTTGTGTGGTAAGCAACCTTAATGGGTCTTTTTATGTTTACCTTTAGATGAGCTGCCTCGGCCTTTACCACCAGCGTTTGATTTGCGACGGCCTTTATATTCCGCGGGGGCTCCATTATCGATACTGATATTGAGTTTTTGATTACAAATCCAAACGGCTTTCAGGTGATCAAAAATTTCACCTGGCATACCTTCGGGTAAATCGACTAAGCTAAAATTTTCACGAATATCGATTGCGCCGATATGCTGACTGTCGATGCCGGCTTCATTGGCGATGGCGCCAACAATGTTTTTCGGTTGCACACCGTGGCTGCGACCAACTTCCATTCGGTAACGTGTCATGCCTTGTTCAGGTGTTGAAGAGCGTCTGGGTTTTCCTTTTCGGCCTTGTTCATTACGCTCTTTGAAAGGTCTTTCCTTTATCGCTTGCTCTTTTATGACAATCGGTCGATCTTTTTGTGCCATGAACGCTAAAGCCGCAGCTATTTCATTAAGGGCAATATTTTGATCATCTTGAATCTGTCCGACCAGTTCTTCAAAAAAGCCAAGTTCTTCTGCTTCAATGGTATTGGTAATGAGTTGTTTAAATTGCTCTATACGACGAGAAGTCACATCTTCTCTTGTCGGCATTTGCATTGGCGTAATGGATTGCTTAGTGGCTTTTTCGATGGCTCGCAACATACGCTTTTCTCGTGGTGAAATGAAAAGAATTGCTGTACCTTTTCTACCTGCGCGCCCTGTACGACCGATTCGATGCACATAGGTTTCGGTGTCATATGGAATATCATAATTCAATACATGGCTAATGCGTTCTACGTCCAATCCACGTGCTGCAACATCGGTTGCGACAACAATATCAAGGTCACCTTTTTTCAAGCGATCAATCGTTTTTTCACGCAAAGCCTGGTTCATGTCACCGTTTAATGCGCCGCTGGCGTAGCCACGTGCTTCCAGTTTTTCTGCTAATTCCACCGTGGCGTTTTTAGTGCGCACGAATATGATCATGGCATCAAAGCCTTCCACTTCCAAAATACGTGTCAGTGCGTCTAACTTGTGTAACCCGGTCACCTGCCAGAATTTCTGGGTAATGGTGTCAACCGTTGAGGTTTTGGTCTTTATTTTGATTTCTTGTGGATCAGACAGATGTTGATTGGCGATCTTACGAATCGCTGTGGGCATGGTTGCTGAAAATAGGGCGATTTGTCGCTCGTCTGGTGTTTGCTCAATAATCCATTCCACATCATCAATGAAACCCATTTTTAACATTTCGTCAGCTTCATCAAGAATCAAGGAAGTCAGATTGTCCAGCTTCAAGGTGCCGCGACGTAAGTGATCCATGATTCGGCCCGGCGTGCCTACCACTACCTGGGCGCCACGTTTAAGCTGTCGTAATTGAGTAGACATGCTTTGGCCGCCATATATGGGTAAAACATGGAAACCTTTTAAGTGTCTTGCATAAGTCTGGAATGCTTCGGAAACCTGAATGGCCAGCTCACGGGTTGGTGCGAGTACTAAAATTTGGGGTTGTGAATTCTTTAAATCCAGCTTTGTCAGAAAAGGCAAAGCGAAAGCAGCGGTTTTGCCGGTACCGGTTTGTGCTTGACCAATAAGATCGTGTCCTTCAAGTATTTTAGGAATGCTGGCGGCTTGTATGGGAGATGGGGTTTCGTAACCAATCTCTTCCAATACTTGCAAAATGGGAGGGGCAAGAGATAACTCTTTAAAGCTTGTTATAGCGGATGTCATGAAAAAACTGCCTTATTTCGGGGGGTTACAGCACAATCGAGCGATTAGCAAAACCAGTTGGAGATTAAGTAGGCGCGATTATAGCGGATTGTGAGTTTTTTGAAAGAAAAATCATACTTTTATCTGTAATTTATTCGATATAGAGTTTGTCGATCTGGCTGATTATTGATCGTTTTTGAGGCATTTTAATCTAAAGTTAATCAGGTGTTATGATAAAAAAAGGAAGGCGCGATTCTGAAAGGCAATTAAAACTTTTCGCCTGTTACGTATTCAACAATCTCCAGCAGGTTGTCAAAATCTGAATCGTCGGCAGTCACTTTTAATTTATTTACCTAAACTTTGGAGTTTGTAACAGCGTGTCACATTTGGGGTATTCTGTGACAATATGCCGCAGCGCATTTGCATGTCATATGCTAAAATTTATCAATCTATTTTCAGTCATTCGGTTGTAGTTTTGCTCCAGGCCTTCGATTCCGGTTCTGCTAATCAATCTTATTTACGCAAGTTATACATCTTGCGTTTTATCGCCATTGCTGGGCAGATAGCAGCGGTTTTTGTTGTATTTTTTCAACTCCAGATCCAAATCCCTTTGACTGCGGTTACCAGTATCACTTTGTTATTATTATTCTTTAACGTGTACGCTGGTGTTCGTATCTCCAAAGAAAAAAAAGTCAGTGACGACGAGATTTTTATCCATCTTCTGGTAGACGTAATTGCTCTAGCCGGGGTTTTGTTTTTTACTGGCGGCGCAACTAATCCATTTATTATTTTATTTCTATTTCCACTTACCATCGCAGTCACCATATTGCCGGCAAAGTATTCCTGGTTATTGGCGACCATTACCGTAGCTTGTTATAGTTTATTGATGGTGAAGTACCAGGCTTTACCGGTGGAACATTCCATGATGGGGCATGATCAACATCGTGAGTACAACCTGCACATTATTGGCATGTGGTTGGGCTTTATTGTCAGTGCCGGCTTGGTTACACACTATGTATTTGGCATGGGGAGCACGCTTCGAAAACAGCAAAAATTATTGGCTGAAGCGCGAGAGCAAGCATTGAGGGATGAGCAACTCTTGGCACTGGGCACATTAGCCGCCAGCACAGCACATGAACTAGGTACACCATTGGGTACCATGTCTTTACTGGTGAGCGAAATTAAAGAAGAGCTGCGGGACGCGCCTGAATCAGTAATTCTAGATTTGGAGTTATTAAAACAACAAATCGGACGATGTAAAAATGCACTGACGGAATTATCTGCCTCTGCCAATGGTTCGCCATTGCAGGGTGGTCAGGCAATGCCAGTATTCGATTATTTACAAGGGCTGCATTCACAACTTACCCAAAAACACCTTGCTGTTAACGTCAAATGCCATTGGGGTAAAAATAATCCCGAGGTAATGATTCTCGCTGACAGAAGTTTGGACCAGGCTTTAGATAATATTCTGACGAATGCCATCCAAGCTGCAGCCCAAAGCGTTGATTGGCGCGCAGAATGGTCCAATCAGGAATTAAGAATGCAAATATGTGATGATGGCCCAGGTCTTAGTCCCGAAGCAGAAGCAATATTTGGCAAACAGCCCTTTAGTGAAAAACGTGATGGTCTTGGGCTGGGCGTTTATTTAACACATGCCATTATTCAACGATTCGGCGGTGTCATCACTCGTAGTCAGCGAGACGGTGGTGGCACATGCATTAGTGTGATCTTACCTTTGATGAAACTATGACAATAGAAAACAACAAAACAAACTTGTTACTGGTGGATGATGACATTAATTTTTGCGAAGTATTAAGTCGTGCACTTGAGCGTCGAAATTTTAACGTTTCCACAGCGCACAATGTGGCTCAGGGATATGAGCAGGCAAAACAGCATCTACCCGCTTATGCCGTGGTTGATTTAAGAATCGGTTTGGAATCCGGCCTGGTGATGGTCAAAAAGCTGGCAGAACTGGATGCTGACATGCGAATTGTGGTGCTTACCGGTTATGCCAGTATTGCGACTGCCGTAGAAGCCATAAAACTGGGGGCGCGTCATTATCTCACCAAACCAGTGGAAGTGGGTGACATTATTGAAGGTTTGCACAGCGAGGCAGGCAATCCGGATATAGAAGCGTCGACTAAACCCATGTCAGTTAAGCGGCTGGAATGGGAACATCTACAAAAAGTTTTGCAGGCGCATGATGGTAATATATCCGCAGCGTCGCGCGCGTTGGGCATGCATCGAAGAACCTTACAACGCAAGTTACAAAAACGCCCCGTTAAACAGTAAAACTGCTTTCCTTTTTTAATTCCTGGATTTGCACACCCCAAGCTTGCATAAAACATCGCTTAAAAAATGCTACTATACAAGCGCTAAATGCTTTTTAATTCGATATATTACGCAACCTTAGGGTACACTTATCAGCAATAGCCTACTGAGTGGAGTCAAAATGAAAGCACGTTTACAAATTAAGGATTATTTGCAAAACGAAACACATGTCGACCAAACGGTTACCATTAAGGGTTGGTTGCGTTCCCGCCGGGATTCCAAAGCCGGATTTTCCTTTTTAAATGTCCACGATGGTTCCTGCTTCGATGGCATTCAGATTATTGTGGATAAAAACGTCGATAATTATGAACAGGATGTTTTACGTCTTACCACTGGTTGCAGTGTCAGCATCACTGGCAAGTTGGTAGCCAGTCAAGGTAAAGGTCAAACGGTGGAGATGCAGGCGGAAAAAGTGCAGGTGCTGGGCTGGGTAGAAAATCCTGAGCAGTATCCGGTGGCCAAAAAACGTCATGGCATGGAATACCTTCGCACAATTGCCCATTTACGCCCCAGAACCAATGTATTTGGCGCGATTACCCGGGTGCGCAACCGGGCAGCGCTGGCAATTCACCAATATTTTAATGACAACGGCTTTTATTGGATCAATACACCCATTATTACCTCCAGTGATTGTGAAGGGGCAGGTGAATTGTTTCGGGTCAGTACACTGGATATGATGAACTTGCCGGTGGAAAAAGACCGGGTCGATTTCTCCTATGACTTTTTTAATGCACCCACTTATTTGACGGTCTCCGGGCAATTGAATGTGGAGGCCTATTGCATGGCCATGTCGCGTGTTTACACTTTTGGGCCAACGTTTCGTGCCGAAAACTCCAATACCAGTCGACATCTGGCTGAATTCTGGATGGTGGAGCCGGAAATCGCGTTTGCCGATTTAAATGACGATGCCGATTTAGCGGAAGACTTTTTAAAGACGGTGATTCGCCAATTGCTGGATGATTGTGAAGATGATTTTGCTTTTTTTAATCAACATGTGGAAAAAGGCTTAATTGACCGCTTAGACACGGTTTGCGAAACACAATTTGAACGCATGGATTACGGAGAAGCCATTAAATTGCTGGAAAATTCTGGGCAGAAATTTGACTATTCGGTGCAATGGGGTTTGGATTTGCAATCGGAGCATGAACGATATATTTGCGAACAACATGTCAAAGGTCCAATGGTTGTGATGAATTACCCCGAAGCCATCAAAGCCTTTTATATGCGTCGTAATGACGACGGTAAAACCTGTGCAGCCATGGATGTACTCGTGCCGGGAATTGGCGAAATCATTGGAGGTAGCCAGCGGGAAGAGCGGCTGGATGTGCTTGATGAAAAGATGCATGACAACAAACTAAAAGAAGAATTGTGGTGGTATCGGGAATTGCGTCAATACGGCACCGTACCGCATGCAGGATTTGGTTTGGGATTTGAACGTTTTATTAATTATATCACAGGAATGGAAAATGTGCGGGATGTGATTCCGTTTCCACGCGTACCCAGTAGTGCGACGTTTTAAGGTTTTCTCATTTGAATTTTATAGCAGGTTTGTCGCGGCCAGACACGTGCCCGGAAAATTAAAGTCGCCGTAAATACATCTTTGTAAGCTAAACGATGGCATTCATGCCATCAATGCTTTAATTTTCCGGGCACGCATCTGGCAGCTCGCACGATACCTAATTGTGTTTGCCTTGTTTGATAAAATTATTAAGCAATATACGCAAAGGTATTACCCTCATACTTCTCCACAAACCAATCGATAGACTTTTGTCGGTTTTCGCCATGCCAGGGATCGTGAATCATGACTTTATCACCCCAAACACCGGTAACCACAATGAAGTGCCCCCAACGTTGGCCAAGAAAGCGGGCATAATCACCGCAGCAGATAAACGGCCCATGATCGGTTAATACTTTAGCTATCTTTTTATTAGAAATTGGTCGGCCAAAATAACCTACCCGCAAGCCATGCGTGTTGGCCAGGGTAATAACACCATCCACACCTTCTAATACACCACGGGGATTCACATCCATATTGATGGCCGGTGGAAGCCCTTTGAATTGCTTTAACATGACAATACAAGCTTCACCACACATATTGACGTGTTTTTGGGCCTGGAATGGCACTTTGTAACGCACGAAAGGACGTTCTTCATTAGTATTATTTGCTTGATAGGCTGGATTTGTTGCTGCATCTGCTGGTAGGGCAGGCTGAGCGCCCGCTGTTGATGCGAGTTTTCGTTTGTTGAATAACCAACCGCCAATTCTGAGTTTCAAAACACTATCTCCAGGGGTCCTTTGAATTGAATTCAACTGCCAGGCAACGGAATCCGGACTGAAAAATAAAAAAGTAAAATCTGTTTGCAAATTGTCTTATGATTAAGCAGTGTACCTATCTACAGGGAAAAAGCTTGTTAATTAAATCACAGTTGGCGCTGCACTCGTGCCAAACTGATTCAAATTGATTGAATTTAACCGTTTTCCGGATAGTATTTAAGCAAAATACAATAAAAAATCGTGATTCTTCAGGAAACACGAGATTTATAATGATTATAAACCCTATGTTGAATTTAGAGTTACCCTTACGACGCATTTTTTACTTATTGGTTCTGATGGTTTTTTTTCTTAGCGGTTGTGAAGCGGAAAAACCTCAAGGTATTGCCCCGCAAAAAGAAAAATTTACGGTCTCACCAAACAGCGCTTTTCCTGGAAGTACCATCACTTTATCTGGGTTGGATTTACGCGGCGTAAAAACCAATGACATTCGTGTTTTGATTGATGATAAAGATGTGCCTTTTTATCGTTTGGGTAATGGTAATTTAGAAGCAGTAGCACCCGTTTATATCATCAATGGCAAAATCAGTTCTCCGCAATATAACTTGAAAGTTCAGGTTAAAGATGGCGACCGAAACATCGATGAAATCATTAACGGGCTAACGTTAATTGATCGACCTTCCACTAATAGCCAGGTGTTGGAACCATTTCTTGATGCTTACCAGCAAGTCGTGGAAAATCTGAATACAATCTTCCAAGGTCTGGCTTTATCCCCTGATATTGATGACCAATATGCAACTGCAGTACTCGGGGCCTTGCAGAATATTGTTAATAATGATTTTGCCAGTGTTATAAATATCATTAAAACAAGTGATGCCGATACGAAAACCCTGACAGAAACATTATTGAAAAACAGTGGGGCAGTAGATCGTATAAAACTATTGGCTGATTTTACCCGCAATGTGGATATTTCCACCAACGCTGTATCACCCGCACAATTGCAGCTTTCACAAAATAATTCGCTTAATGAAGACGGCGTGGACAAAAGCAGCGCAATTGAAATATCAGATGATTTACTGGCCCGTCGCATGCAATTTGCCAATGTGCTTTCTACGTTTAACAGCGATGTTATAGACACAGATGCGCGCTCGTTCTCCTTAACCGGTGGCGCAGGGTTTAGCGCAGCCGCGATTAACGAAGCAAGATTATTGGCGGCAAATGTGAGTGTGGTTGATTTTGCCATAAGTAAATTACTGGTTGCCATGTTCCCCACACGAATAGATGATTTTTCATTGGATTTTGCATCCTTGAGATTATTCCCCGGTGAAGTGACAAATACTGAAACCCAAATCCGTGTAATAAATGAACCTGCCCCTTTAAATGTTGCAGACTTTGTTGCGTTGATTATTAACACATTGAATATTGAAAATGTTAACAATGCCGAAGAAATTCGACGTGCCTTAAACCAGGCCGCGAACAGTTTTTTTAACGTAGTGTATCAACAGCTCGGTAGTGCTGCGGATCTTATTGCCTATCCGCCTAAGGCCTGGTGGGCAGTGATTGATAATCCGAATTTTTTGATTATGCGAACGGATGATGAATCACGTTTAAAAGGTCTGACGGATCGAAATGAGTGGCAGGCGATTGGTACCAATTATGGTCAAGTGGAGGTTTTTGCAGAAACTTCGGCGCTGAGTGATGCGGCTGTATTTTCTTTTCCGTTGGGTATGACTTTTCGTAGTGGTGCATTTGGTGCTGATGTGGCGCAGTCAGGATCCGATTTTCCGCAAATATTTTCCTCACTTTTTTTAGATATGGATGTACCGGTTGATTTAAAAAAAGGTGAAACAGCAGAGTTGAAACTGCGTGCTGGTTATAAAGTTAGCAATGAGCAAATCAATTGGAAACAAGGGCTGCAAGTTGTGTTAACCGCGACAGACGGTGAGTTGGGTAAGGCAAAAGGTGTTACCGATAGCGACGGATATTTTTCAACAAGCGTGCGTGTTGATGAGGATAAATCTCAAATGCAAATTAGCATCACGGTTACTGATCCAGTCAACAGTAATCAGTTTGCACAGTCGGTAAATGTTTCCACTGTCACGGGTTTAGGGCAGGTTACTTTGGCTGGTCGTCTATCGGGTGTTTCTGCAATCGCTAACGGATACATATTGGGTGATGTTGCTGAAAATAATATTGCATCGAAAGAAACCGGCAGCCAGGCGGACTTATCATTTAATGAATCATTAGATCAGTCCAGTTCGCAAAGTAGTTTATCAGTAAATGCCAGTTCAACAGCACATGTGGAACATAATACAACAGTTGATCATAGTGACGGGATTGTCACTGCCATTCGTGGTCAGTTAGCCAGTGCAGTGAGCGCCTCTGTGTCGGATGAAAGTGAGGTGGATTTTAAATATACGGATGCCAATACTCGAAATTATCTGAGTTTCACTTTTCAGGCCACCGAGCACACAGCTTATGAATTCAATGCAACTAATTTGGCCTTCAATAGCCTGGCTTTAGTTGATCGTTTTGTGGTTCGTTTAACACGTACAGATGAAAATCTGGTGTTATTTGAATTCAATGCAGATCAAATAAGTGAGATGCCTGAAGCATTGCATCATCAAGGTGTATTGGATGCCGTCACTTTATATACATTAGATATTGACATTGCCACGAGTGCAGACGCGCGTTCGGCTTGCCAGTGCGGTAATGCTTCATCTCATCTTGAATTTGAATTGCGTTTTGGTAATCAATAATAAAATTATCGTTTAACTCTGTTCTGTAGGCGTTTTAGAGCCTTTATAAAATTCCTTGAGAATATATATTCCTTTCTCTGATTAGCTCAGATTGGCTGCGATCATTAGTGCTTTGCCAATTCCATAAGTTGTTCCTCATTTTATCTTTATTTCAAGCGATAACCGCATTAAAGAAGCCGGGTTAAGTCGTCGATACAAAAAAAAATATCCTGTAATCAGGATTATGTCACTGTGTTTGTTCTCATCTATGTGCGATATGAATGATCAATAAAGATTGAGTAAATCATGAAAATTCTAAAGAAAATCAAACCGATATTACCTATTTTGATATGTTTGATGGGAGATATGCAAGTTTATGCAAAAGATGCACTGACACTTGGCGTATTCCCACGGCGTAATCCTTCGATAACAGTGGAAATGTTTTCCCCACTTGTACGCTACTTAAGTGACGAAACGGGCATCAAAGTTCAATTACAAACCGTAAGAGACTATACGAGATTTTGGGGCAATATTAAAACGGATAAATACGACATAGTACATTTTAATCAATTGCATTATGTTGAGTCTCATGAAAAATATGGTTACAAAGTATTTGCAAAAAATGAAGAGTTTGGTCAATCCACCATATCATCTGCTCTGATCATCCGTACGGATACCGGCATTAATTCGCTGGAGGATTTAAAGGGTAAACAAATTATATTCGGCGGTGGTAAAAAAGCTATGATTGCTTACATCGGCGTTAAGTTACTTTTGTTAGAAGCAGGTTTAAAAGAGTCAGACTATAACACCGCATTTGCTCGCAATCCACCCAATTCTTCATTCGCAGTATACTTTAAGCGAGCTGCCGCTGGCGGTGTAGGTGACATCGCAATGTTGGTACCTAGCATTCATGAAAAAATGGATATTACCAAATTAAAGCTTTTAAAAGTAGGTAAACCACAGCCTCATTTGCCCTGGGCATTCTCATCGAATCTGGATAAGGCAACCAGTCAAAAAATTAAAAAAGCGTTCCTTAATTTGATTAACAAACCGGATGGTAGAAAAATTCTCGGTTCTGCGGGCCTGACCGGATTATTACCCGCTGAAGATAGCGATTATGACATTTCGCGGGAAATACTTCGAACCTATGAGAACCTAAAAGATTGATCTGATGAAAGCATCATTTGGCTCGCTCAGCTTAAGCCTAAAAATTGTTATTATGATAGTTGTCGTGTTGGCGATCACTCTCAGCTCATCAGCTTTTTATTCCATTGATACTGATAACAAACGCCATATAGAACATTTTTACGAGAAAGCCGATATTCTCGCAGATGTTATTTCCAGAATCAGTACCGAATCGTTGCTGACGTTTGATTTTTTCACGCTTGATGAAAATGTTAAGGAAATTAGTTTAAAAAAAGATGTTGTGTATTGCGCAATAAAATCAAGTCAAGGTGAGTTTTTAACCGCTTATCTTGATGTTGAGGATCCGCTAATTGCTCAATATGTGCAGCAAACTGGTTCAGATAAACTGCATGTTGTGTTGCCGTTGGTGGATAATACAGATAATACCTATAAAGTCATAAAGAAAATAAAATTTGACGAACAGGTTTTAGGTGAAGTGCATTTGGTCATGTCTATGGAAAGCTTTGATCTGCATTCACGACATGTGATTATTCGAGAACTTTTAGTCAGTGGCGCAATTATTCTTGTGTTGGTAATTCTGATTTACCAAATTTTTAAACGCAATATCCTAGACCGTATTAAGGAGCTGATTCGATGTTCACAATTTGTGGCACAGGGTAAATTGAATCATCAAGTTAATGTGAAACATCATGACGAACTGGGATTACTGGGCGCATCCTTCAATGAAATGATTGAAAAGTTACAGAGTAATATTCAGCTAAAAGAACAGGCAGTAACGGAAGTGAGTAATCTTAACCGAACACTCGAACAAAAAGTGAGTGATCGCACGCAACAAATCAATGAAAAAAATCAGGTTTTATCTATTCAACAGGAAGAATTGAAACGTCATCGAGATAATTTGCAGGAAATGATGCAGGAGCAGATGGCTGATCTTATCGTTGCAAAAGAGCAGGCTGAATCAGCAAATGTCATGAAATCCGAGTTTGTTGCCAATATTTCTCACGAATTACGCACACCAATGCACGCAATATTGAGTTTTTCGCGATTTGGTATCAAGAAAATTAAAACCGCACCGTTAGAAAAGATTGAAGAGTATTTTGTCAAAATTGAGCAAAGTGGTATTCGATTATTGGCACTGGTGAACGATTTACTTGATTTGTCGAAACTTGAGGCAGGTAAATTCGAATTAAATATTTCTGACGAGAATTTAGTGAGTATAGCTAAACATGTGTTGAGTGAATCCGAATTAATTCTACGGGAAAAAAATATTCAACTTGAATTGGATGTGCGTGTCGAGAATACTGATTTACAATGTGATAGCGCGAAGATAGAGCAAGTTATCCGTAATCTGCTATCCAATGCCGTCAAATTTACACCTGCAGACAAACAAATTCGAATCGCCATAGATGAATTGAACAACAACCATGATTTTCTTGAATTCAAAGTAGAAGACGAGGGTGTAGGTGTGCCCGATGAGGAACTAGCATCGGTGTTTGATAAGTTTATTCAAAGTAGTAAGACCAAAAATGGAGCTGGTGGAACAGGCCTGGGTTTACCCATTTCTAAAAAAATAATTGAATTACATTCAGGCAAGATTAGAGTAGGACATGCGCCGAAAGGGGGCGCGATATTCTGGTTTGAAATACCCAGAAAATATAATGCAGCTATAGGTGAAGTTTAATGGACCCCAAAGCAACACTGTTAATTGTTGATGATGAACCTTTTAATTTGGATATTTTGCAAGAGCATCTTGAAGATGAAGGATTCGAAGTACATCGCGCCGAAGATGGAAAAATTGCATTGGAAATACTGGAAAAAGGTGAGCACGAATTCTCAAGCATTTTACTTGATCGCATGATGCCAGAAATGGATGGCTTAACCGTATTGCAAAAAGTTAAAGAAAACGACCAGCTCAAACACATTCCAGTAATTTTTCAAACCGCTGCTGCTTCACAAAGTGATATTGCCGAAGGTATTAAAGCTGGCGCGTATTACTATATGACCAAGCCTTTCGAACCGGAACTAATGATTGCCATTGTTAATTCCGCAGTGATGGATTATCAAAACCTGCAAAGCACAATTAATGCAATGGGGCAGGCCGGAGATATATCTGAATATGTTTCCAACATGAAATTGTGTTTTCGCTCGGTGAAAGATGCACAAAAAATCGCTGGGCATGTGGCGAATTTATTTCCGGATCCTGACCGAGTTCTGTTGGGGCTGACGGAAATATTAATCAACGCAGTGGAGCATGGAAATTTGGGGATTACTTATGATGAAAAATCCGCATTGCTGACAGATAACACCTGGGCGGAAGAAATTGAAGCACGTTTAGCAGATGAAAAATACGCAGGAAAAATTGCGACTGTTGAATTTAGCAAAAACGACGATAATTACATGCTGATTATTAAGGATCAGGGAAGTGGCTTTGACTGGGAGAAATTTGTTGATATGGGTGCTGAACGCGTCTACGATTCTCATGGTAGAGGGATCGCAATGGCAGGCATGATTAGTTTTGATAAAATTCAATATGTCGGCACCGGTAGCGAAGTGCACTGCTACGTGAATATCTAAATTTTCCAAGAATTCTACAAACCTCTAAATAATTCCTCCTCATCTTTTTTCCATTAATTGGTTTTTACCGGCCTTAATATTTAGATTAGCGCCAACGCTTGTCTCATTTACAACTATAATTAACGCTAGAGCTTACTTGTAATCTAAGATATGTATCAGAATTTGGTCTTGTTCTGAGCAAATACTACAGGGAATTGTGGGGGGAATGTGGATTTTTGTTGTCCAGTAAAGCGCATTATTTTGTCGCTGATGTGTGTTTTTTTCGCGTTGTGGTCAGATATTTCCACCGCAAATAATAAAAAACTGAGTGAAGCTGAAGCCCATCAGCGCTTAAGCAATTTTATTGAGTCCCAACTCATTGCGGATGAAATTCATGGCGTGAGTTTGGCCATCGTTCATGGGCAAGATATATGGTATGCCGATGGCTTCGGATATTCCAACGCTGAAGAGGAAATCGCGGCGACAGCAGATACCCAGTTTCGTTTGGGTGCAATCACCAATTTGTTTACCGCGATAATGATTCTAAAGCTGGAATCAGAAAAACAACTTATTTTGGATGATAAGGTATCGCATTTTTTCCCGGAGCTTGTATTTCGCACACGTGATCAAAAACAACACGAAATCACCATCAGGCAGTTATTAACTCATCATTCAGGCTTGCCACTCAGTGTGTTGAAAAACAGCTGGGCAGAGCGCCCACCGAGTTATACCGAACTCTTTAGTAAGTCATCAAATGTTTACCTGTCTCAAATTCCCGATACCATTTATACCTACTCAAATCTAGGATATGCCTTGCTGGGGTATATTATTGAGAAAGTGACAGGGCTGTCTTACGAAAAAGCTTTTCACAAATACATTGGGCAAGTGTTGAACATGCAAAGCTCGGGCATTAGCAGTGCTGAACAAAATATTCAAAACCTCGCCACCATGTACAAGAAACAAGTGGAAAAAAAACCGTTGTTTCCACGAGATCTGCCTTCTTTGGGGATATACAGCACAGCAAATGATATGGCTTTGTTGTTAAAAAACATGAATAGCATTCTCAATAATAAATCGGGATTAATTCCTACTTCCCAGCTCCAAAAAATGATGCGTATCCAGAATATTCACGTTGCGCTAGATTTGGGTAAAAAACTGGGGCTGGGTTGGATGGTGAGTGGTATGGGCGTGGAAAACGCAGGCCCGGTAGTTTGGCGTGCCGGAGCAAGCATGTATCACCGTTCGCGAATTGCCTATTTGCCGGATAAAAAAATAGGTGTAATTGTTATGGCTAACGACTCGAGTGCCTGGGAGTCGGTGGAAAAGATTTCTGAAACCGCGTTAATTATAGCGCTGCAATCAATATATGGTATTCAACAACCAGAAGTCGTTAAACAGGATAAACAAGTCGCTTCATATGGCGTGAGTGATGAATTTGCCGATTATTATAATAGTTTTTTAGGTTATATTTCGGTGGATAATAAACCGGAAAGTGTGACAACAGAAGTTTTGGGTTGGTCTTTTAATATTAAACCTGATGGAACTGGTTGGTATACATTGGAATATGATTTGTTAGGATTTATTCCCATTAATATCAGTTGGATTACGGATATTAAATTAAAACCAGCGCGGATTAGTGGTCAGCGTGTTGTTATTGTTTTATATAAAGGTACTCAACATTTATTTGCCAGTTATTTTGATAAGACGCTGGCGAGCAAGCAATGGCAACAGCGTGTGGGTGAATATGTTATTGCCAACCCGGATTCGTTAACCAACGAAATGGAAATTGAGGAAGGTGAACTGGTGATTGAAGATGGGTATTTATTTTTTCTTTATGAACTGCCCATGTTCATTGGTATGGAATTAAAAGTTCCACTAAAAATAATCAATAATGAAATGGCTGTTATTCCTGGTTTGGGCACTGCATTAAATGAAACTGTTTCAGTAAAAAATGCTAAGGGAGATGAGGTGCTGGAGTATTCGGGATTTGAAATGGAGAAAAATAAGAGTAAAGGCTTTTTTTGATTACATACTACGCTTCTGTAGATTTCCATATATATCGAATTATTATTTGTTTTTATTCAAAAGTATTTCAAACACAGGTAAATAACGACCTGGAATACTATCTGATTCACGTTCGCCAATGTTTTTGCCGCCAGCCGCGCGATAAAAATTTTCTGCGTGGGGATCTCCCTGAATAATCAAACTATTCCATCCTTGATTTTTTGTAAATCCAATCGCATGCTGGATTAAAGCTCGGCCGATGCCTTTGCCAATCCATTCAGGCTCTACAAACAGAGCTTCCAGCTCAGCTTGTGTTTCGCTTAACGCCTGTAATGCGTAAAACCCTAAAACATCATTCTGTTTTTTGGCGACATAGAAGTGGTAGTTTGGTGCTAGAATATTTTCAGCAGAATAGCTGAGTTCTTTTTCACAGGCCTGCATAAATGACGCATCGTAACCCCAAATTGCTTTGGAACGCATCGCCAAGTTGCTCAGCTGGGCGGCGTCGCAGGATTTGGCTTCTACAATTGAATGAACAACATGATCCGTCACGTGTTGTGTTGGTTTGTTAGTTTAAGCTTATGGATAACTGAGCGGCAAACCAGATCAACAAACTTTCCTGTCGTTCAGCAACTTTGTTATTGTTTTCTTTTAATGCTCTTTGTTCCTGAATGCGATTTTGCAATGTGGTACTCAAGCGTAAAAAACTGGGGCTTTGCCGAACGGTGGCTTGTTGTTTGCGGGTTAGAGATTGCCACTGCACCAGAAAATCAGATAAGGATTCTGACGTCCATTTGTTTTTTTTCAAAAACTCGATTATGAACGGGCCATCTTTGGTTTCGTATTCTTCAACCTCAACCAGTTCGGGTGGTGAGGTGATAATTAAATCATTATCGGATGGTATGTTTGCCGCATTGCGGGCGTCTGCAAAATACCAGGTGACGATGGCAACCAAAACCAGAACAACTAATGCCAGATATTGATACATGGAACTGCTGTTGGATTTTTCTACAGTTTCAATGGTTGGCACATGAAAACCTGCATTTTCCCCACTGGCTGCGCTGTAGTGTAGTGAGTCTTCTATTGCGTCGGTATTCGTCCGTGGTTGTGGGATGGTGTCGTCATAATCCAGATCGGCATTTTCATGTGTGAATTCCTGAATCAATCGGGTTCTTTTTTGGCGATAGGCAATAAGAGACAATTGTCCCTTAATGTATTGGTTTAGTGCATTTTCCAATTGGTTGTTGCTGTTCATCACATCAGATCCTTAACAATACGGAAACCTGTGATGTCATCGCTTTTGCCATTATGCCGGCGCTTGAGTGAAATAGTGCATTGTGAAAATGAATCCGTATAAGCACCACCACGGGCGTGGATTTTGTTATTCTCCCTGACAAGTTCCTGCGCATTACCAATGTAATTGCTCAAGCCCCAACCGTTCTGTTTTCCTGATTGAGCATTGAGTAAATTTAAACCTTTTATTTGTTTACTTCCTAGCATAAGCCTGCAATTAAAGTCTTTTTTGGGTTGTTGACCATTCGCATGTGCCGCATGTTGCCATTCGCCATTTGTAGGTAGTCGATATTTTGCACCGGTTTTTGCCGATAACCATGCGAGATATTTTTCAATAGAGCCAATAGAAATTTTCGTTAAAGGTAATGCATCATCTGTGCTGGTTCGTTGCTTACAATCGCCGGTTTTTGTACAGAAATAATTGTAATCAGCGATGGATATTTCATATTTTGAAATGGCAAACGCTTTTTTACCAGCTTCTATTGGGGGTATAACCACCATCAAGGGTGCTTTTTGACCATTTATTAAATCATAACAGGTTGCACGAGTGCGGTCTCCATGCCCTGCGTAAGATTTTTTACAGGGTTGACCGCCAGAGGCCAATAATTTGCTGGATCGGCGGGTTAATCCGGCAATTTTCACATTTTCTGGAAATAGGTTTTGTGCTGTGGCAATCAGGGATTTTGCTTTATCCGGTTGGGACGTGGCGAGTTCCTGAATTTTGCGCAATAAAATGTCCGCGAGATTTTCCCGAATAGGAGTAATGTCTTGCGGAAAACCTTTGCGCACGGTATCCAGACGTTTTTGTGTTGAATTGATGTCGCTTAGCGCCAGGTTTTGAAAATCTTGTTTGAGCCGTTGCAAGGCCACTTCGGCGGCGTATTGATCATGTGTTGTTTTTAGCAATATGTAATTGGGTGCGATCTTTAAACCGTTTTGAGTCATAGACAACGCATTATCGAATTCTCGCCGCTCGGCAAACCCAGCTGCAAGTCGCATATAGGCATCTGCAATGGCCTCTGGGCCTTTGATCTTAACAAAACTATCATTTGCAGCCAGTTTGACAAGTTGCGCCAGGCTATTCTTGGCATTTTTTACATCATTGGCTTTAGCTTGAGTTTGTAGAGTACGTTTTAGCGCATTGATTTTTTCTGAGCGCTCTAGCGTTGCCAATGTGCTGCGCTGTTTTCGTTGCGCAACGGCAAGTGCACGCTTTTCCCGTGTTAAAGCTGATAATTTTGGTGCAATTTTTTCCGCATTTTCCAGTAAGACTTTCGCCTCGGCTAATTGATTTTCCCGTCGTAAGGATTTAGCCTGACTGACTAAAATTGAGGCTGCAGTGTTTTTCAATTTGTTTACCGCGCTGTCGGTGTTTTTTGCAAAAGCGTTTAAGGCCATAACCTCAGATTGCACCCGATTAGGCCACATATTGTCATTAAAAGGATTATCAATCAGTAGTTGCAGCTTTTCTTTATGGCGGACAATGGCTTTTTTACGCATCTCAGGAGAAATACTCGCGCCGGATTCATTAAGTTGTTTTTGCAAGTCTGCTAATTGCTGGTCTTCGAGGGCCTGTGTTTGAAGCGATTTTAGTTGCTGACCCAGCGCCAATAAATCTTCGTTTTCTGAAAATAATGACAAGCCTTTTTTTAACAAATCTTCCGCTAAAGAAAGCTTGTTTCTATCCAGTGCAGTTTTGATTTCTCTTGCATAGGCCAGTTGCAATCGTTTGTCACTAAGTAATGCTGATTGAGGATCAATGCGTTTTATTAAGGCAAAAATGTCTCGAATATCTTCCGTAGCGGCGTTGGAGAGTAATTTACCTTTTTGCAAATAATTGTTCAGCTGGCCGGCCAGGGTGTTAAGCAACTGATTACGGTTATTTTCCAGCTGCTCTATCATATCCTTGAGTTGCGCGGAATCCGGATATAAATCCCGTGCCTGGCCAAGTATCGCCAACGCTTGTGGAAAATCGTATTGGCCACTACTCTGTGCTGCTAATGGCAGGGCTTTTTGCGAGTAAAATGTGATGATTTTTTCACGTACTTCCAGTAACACGGTTTCCCGTGCGGTATTGCCCAGTGTTTTAATTTGCGCGATGGATTGTTCTATATTTGAATCATCACCTTGGTTAATCGTGCTAATTAAAGACTGGACTTGTTGTTCTTGTTGAAAATCGAGAAATACTTTAACACCAATTCCCACTAGCAATAACGCGGTTACCGCTAATGTAAACCATAAGCCTTTGCTGGTTTGTTTTTTCTGAAAAAACTCAGTAACAAATTGGGTTGCGTCTGCTGTGCGTTGGTTGCGATCAAATTTTAATGTATTTAATAATGCCTGCGCTTGACGTCGTTCCAGTTGTTTAAGTGGTTCAACCTGAAGTTTTTTATCTCGCGCTTTGTTGGCCGGTAATTTATTAAAAGGGTGATGGCCTGTAAATAATTCATAAGCCACACAACCCACGGCAAACATATCATCTGCAGGAGCTGGCTCTTTGCCTTCCAACATTTCGCAGCTGGCGTATGCAGGTGTTAATCCACCGAGTTCCCCGGCATCAAATACAGTGGTTTCGCCACTGCTTTCACCTTTGTGTTGAACAGCACGTGCGATTCCAAAATCCAATACTTTGGCGACGCCAGCTTTTGTGACAAATACATTACCGGGTTTAAAATCAGAATGTACTAATTGTTTCTTGTGTGCATAAGCCAGAGCCTGACTAATGTCTTCCAGAATTTTCAGCGCTTTTTCTTTTCCCACTCCAACATTCTTATGTTTGCGGAGTAATTCATCCAGTGGCTCACCATCCATGAGTTCCATGGTCATGTAAACGGTGTCGCCATCACGGTCAAAATCATGAACGGTAATAATGTTTGGATGCGCCAGTATTTGTGACTTTTTCGATTCCCGTTGTAAGGAAATTAATGATTGTGGATGTTGTTTAAAGTCTTCGTTGAGGAATTTGATCGCAACATACGGGTTGCTGTCGTTTGCTTCTTCCTTGCGCTTATCTTTGGCTTTAAAAACCGATCCCATACCACCTTGCCCCAAAAGTTGGACCAGTTCGAATCGGTTATTGATAATGGCGCCTGGCCGTAAAACGGTAGTGCCTTGTTCGGTTGGAGGTGGAGCCTGGTAATCAGCAAAAGTATCGGCAACGCTTTGCGGGCTGATTTGAGTTTTGTCATCATCAACCTGTGTGATGGGTTCTACTTGTGTCTTGTCATCTTCTGTCGGTGGTGTGGGTTTTATAACCGTTTTTTCGTTGATTTCAGCTTTGCTCTGTATGACGGTTTTATCATCTTCTGTTATTGATGGTTTTAATATAGTCTTTTCGTCATCGTTTTTAATTTCAGTGCTGTCTTCTACTTCGTTAGTTGATTTGAGAATTGTTGCGTCATTTTCAGCCTGGGTTTGAAATAAAATGGTTTCATCGCCCGTGCTTTCTTCTTCAGCTGTCGAGGTGTTTGCGATGATTTGCTGAATTTCTGCCAGTTGATTTTCAGAAAAAATGGGTTGTTTTTTCAGAGATGTCAGCAGATCTGAATCGGCAGTAATTCCATCTGATGCTAGCGCGCGTAAGGCTTGTAAAAAGCCATCATAATCGAGCTTCAGATTTTTGTATTGTTCAATGAGTTGATCAAACGGGGTCACGATTGATTGTGCTTTTAGCGATGATTATGGTTATGTTGTCTTTAGCTTCACGTGAAAGGGCAAGATCCATCATGCCATCACAGATGTTTTTTACGGTTTCTTCATTAGTCAGCTGCAATAACTCTTGTTCTGTTATATCGCGATACAAACCATCGCTACAGAGAATGTAAATATCACCATCCTGAACTTCATCAACACCAACTGATAAAAACAGCTGATCAGCAGCGCCAATGGCGCGGGTAATTACATTGGCAGAAGGGTGGCTTTCTGCATCTTCAGCACGTAACAGGCCTTGATCCACCAGGTTTTGAACTTCGCTATGGTCGCGGGTGATTTGTTGAATTTGCTGGTTCCTGACACGATAGAGTCGACTATCTCCGGCCCATAAATAAGCAATGTAATTGTCGCGCGCAATCATGGTAACCACCGTACTACCGATGGTGCGTCCATTGTATTTGTCTCGCGCCAGTACTCTTAATTGACTGTTGACTGATGTTAGTGCGTCGTCAACCTGATCAACAAACTCAGATAATTGTGGTTTGGGAGAAATGGAATCCAAGGTTTTGGTGATCATATTACTGGCCACATCACCGGCTTCATGTCCGCCCATTCCATCAGCCACTGCCCAGAGTTTGAACTGGGTTTTGGCCAGGCCAGCGTCTTCATTATATTCTCTGACATTTCCAGAATTGCTGAGTTTGGCTGCTTGCCATTTTATTATTGTATTGCTCATAGTTAAAACTTTTTCAAATCAGATCGTCAAATGAATCGGGTATAGTAACGGCTTGGTTCAGTTGTTGAAGATGACACAATTCCCATTGGCCGTCGAGCATCGCCGTATAAATGTTATCGTCAGGCAAACCATTACAACAAATCAGATTGCCATCAACTTGTGCATTGCCACCAGTCCACCAATAACTCAGGAGATCATTACCGGCGTTGTTGGGTAAATGCTGAGTAATTTCCGAAAATGCCTGTTCCAAGTTAGTTTGTTCATTTAACGCGACACGAAAATTGCTGTTATGTGTTGGCGACGTCTCGGTATACGCTTGAATATAATTGTTCAATGTGTCGGTTTCATAATTCAGTTGATCGAAATTGATGTTTTCCTCCAGCGCATGTAATGCCAGCTTTTCTGCTTGATCATACCAGTGTTTATTTTTCAGTATATAACGATTCGCGGATAAGTGTTGATCCAGTGGTGTTGTCAGCGTAAAGGGAAAATACCGGCCAACCTTATCAACACTGGGTAACATAATGCCGGAAAAAGACATACCTGTTTCCAGTGTTAAATAATAGCGCCATACCGGGCTCACTAAATAGTAATCCAGCCACTGTTCATTGAGATTGTTACGGCTGCTGGCAATCATGGTCTGCAGCCAGGTATCCCAAATCTGGATAAATTCGCCGGGTAGATTGCGCTGAATAAAATCACCCCTCACAGGTAATTTACCATAATAACCGGCCATTGTTGTGGCGTGCATCATTACAATTTTCCTGGAATGCGGAACGCATGTAAGTCTGACAATTTAAACGGATTAACCACACTACTGGCTTTTAATTCGTATTTGGCAATATAGCCGTCCACACTAAACGTGACATTGAAACGATCTGCGCTGCTGGTGCGTTTAACATTTGATTCGTCCAGTAATTGAAAAAATGCCCAGGTGCCTTTTTTACGTAAATCCGATTTACTCCCTGATTTTTCAAACCGAATACTTACATTACTGGATTCGGGGGTATCACCAAACGGCCAGCTATGTGTTGACGAGCGGGTAGGGCCATGACGATAAGTCACCCGATCACCATCAAGGGTTAGTGTGAAGCGTTTTACTTTTGCATCAAGCGTTTTAGGTTTTAGTACAAACCTAACATTCATGCCGTCAGCTCCTTTGGGGTAAAACGCTTTAGATAAACGCTCGCCACGTTTCAATTGTGTCAGTGTTTGTTTACCAAGACCGATGTTTTTGCCTTCCAGGGTTTTTAGTCTCCAACGTGAGCCATCAATCAAAAGAAAAGGTTTGATTTTGCTATCGAGGAAAGTGCGGTAGTCACCATCAGGTGCAAAAAAACTGGCAAAGTCTTCAATGCTGGTTTGCTGCTTACTTTTCTTGAAAATGGGATAACGATTTTCAATACTTTGACTGTATTTAAGCTGGATTTCGTTTTTCCATTGTCGATTCAATTCCCCTCGGCTGTTAATTAACAATAATTGCCAGCTGGAAGCCGTTAACGCGGTTACCCAGTTATTAATGGGTTTTGGAATACGTTTAGCATCGCGTCGAAGTTTACCAATAATATCCTTACCATTGGTTTTCATGCGTTCGATACTGACTTTCAATGCGGTATTGCTTGGATCGGCTGAAACAGAAATTTCGTTCATGAATTCCTGTAATTTAATCATAGACGTGAGATGACGTTGCATTCCGGGTGGTTTGCCACCGGCAGAGTCAGTTAGTGCAATCAGCGATTTAAAGTGATCACGAAGTTTTACGCCAACGGGTGTAAGAGGAACATCAGATTTGGTGTTTTTTGCTGCAATTTTACCCGCTTTACCCATTTTCTTAAGTTTATCGGCGCCCACGCTTTGTAGTACATTGGGTTTATTGCGCAAATTAGTGTTGATGTTAATTGTTTCAAGCACACGCATGAATGCCGGATTGTTGCCTGCCAGCGTTTCCAGTTGTTCCACCGATTGTTCAAAGTTTTTAAATTTACTGATGCGAATGCTGTTAAACATTTGTGACCAGTGTTTAATAAATTCCTTGATATATAGATCTTCTACATCAGCATGAATGACGTCAGGATCGATCACATTTTTCTCTTTTTCATCCATTTCACCAAACACCCAGTCGTCTTTGGTGGCATCCTGGGAAAGTTTTACACTTTCTTCAAGGAATAATGATTCATAACCCACTTTAGTGAATAGTCCGGGAATACCACGAATTGGTTCGTCTTCATTATTTTTGTTAAGAAAAAACTGTTGTTCGCTAACTTCCAGAATATCGGTCAGGAAAAAATCATCCAGGCTGTTTTTTGCCTGTTGTTTTAGACTGGCATAGATGCGATTCGCCAAGGGGATTTTTTTCAATTGCCATCGACTGGCATTGATAACCCGTTCATTTAATGCAATCGGGTTGTAACCAATATCGAATAAAGTCTTTAAGTGTTGTTGCAGTTGAGCCTGTTTGGCCGCATTACCAGGGAATTGATTCTCCCAATGTTTAATAAACCAGTTGGTCACTTCTTTTTCATTAAACCGTTGGGAATCCGCTAACATTAGATATGTTTTTAATGCAATGAACAGTTCTTCAAGCGTAATGCTGGAATCAGTGAGGCGGTTTTCCACCGTATTTACCAGACGCGGGAAAAATTGTTGCTGCAAAGTACGATAATAGGCTTCGTCACTTGCCGGGCCTAGAGAACGCATTTGGCTCAAACCTGATTGACTGAATAATCCACGGCCATCGGTTGCACTGTTTTGTGCTTGCTGTAATGAGCTTAGCGAGGCGAGCAGAAGCTCGGGTGCCAATTTGTTTTCCGGTACTTTGTTGGATTCTGCGGTGAATTGATCTACATGAACATGTAACGTATCAATCTGCCCTTTGATGTCGCTATACTGTGAAGTCCAAAGGCCTACCGCGCCAATGGTAACAAGCAATGAAACGGCATACGTCGCGCGACGAATCCAGCTTTGCTTTTGTTCGTGTACACGGTTGGTACCGGCGAGCATGGATTCTGGAAAAATGACATTTTTAAACAGTTGTGTGAGGAAAAAGCTTTTACCCTGGCCACTATAAGCAGGCACATTTTGTCGATTCAAACCAAAATTTGCAGCCAGTGAACCCATTACGCGATCAATTGGCGTGCCTTCCTGGGTGCCAGAGGTTAAATATATACCACGTAAATTAACTGCTTTGCTGAAATTGCCTGGGCTGAAGGCTTCATCAAGAAATTGAGCCGTCATATCTCTTAACGAACTGAGTTCGATGGGGAAGCCCAATAATAATGCTCGACGAGAATTATCCCGTTCTTCATACATGCGCCATTGCAATCGGTCATTGAGGCGACGCAATAATTCATCAAATTCCTGTTTGAAAAAATTTACGTCAAAATGTGATTCCATTTCGCTTGAAGCCGGCAGTGTCATGCCCCAGATTTGTTCACGTTCATGGCGCGACAAACTGTCGAAATATTCGTTAAAACCGGCAATCAAATCGGTTTTGGTGAGCAATACATAAACCGGAAATTGTATGCCCAGATTTTCATACAATTCCTGCAAGCGTTCTTTAATCAAGCTGGCTTGTTGATGACGCTCCGATTCAGATTGCAACATGAGTTCAGACAAACTGACTGTAATTATTGCGCCATTAATGGGTTGGCTGGGGCGATGTTTTTTCAACAAGCCCAAAAAGTTTTTCCAGCCGGCAGCATCCGTACTTTTATCGGAATCCTGGGTCGTATAACGTCCCGCAGTATCAATCAGAATGGCTTCTTCAGAAAACCACCAATCACAATTACGTGTTCCGCCAATCCCTTTTAGTGGTTGCTGGCCCATTCTTTCCGCCAAGGGAAAGCGTAATCCGGAATTAATTAATGCCGTGGTTTTACCCGAGCCAGGCGGACCAATAATGATATACCAGGGTAGTTCATGTAGTGCCGCGCCAGCACCTTGAGTGCCTTGTTTCTTACTGGTTTTTAAAATTCCCAGGGCATCGTTGAAATGTTGTTGTAAGGCTTTTGCTTCTTCACCAGAACGTGCATCACCGGGTGATGGCGGTGGCGACGACTGAGCAATATCGCCCATCATGGCGGCATCTTTTTTCTTTTGTTTATTTTGAACTCTGAAATTATTTAAACCCCAGAGTATGGTGATGACCAGAATGGCAATTAAACGCGACATCTCAGATTCAAGCGGCACGCTTTCATTGATCGCCAGCATGGGTCCGCCAAACCAGATAACAACAGCAAGCGCAATCAGGCCAATTATTGAAATCACCAGCGGATTAGTAATGACTTTTATGATTTTTTTCATTTTTCTGTGGAATCGTTTATGTCAACGGGATTGATTTGTTGAATCTTTTCTAAAACCGGTTCAGCTTCATTATTCAGGGAAATACTAAAACCGATATAAGCAGAAATAATGATTGCACCGGTAATGGCACCAACAACCCATAAAGGAATATTTCTATCCGCCGCGCGTTTAACCGTGACACCATTCACATGGGGTGAAAGATCACGTTCATATTCACCTCGAAACATGGCAATTTGTTGGTGTAATTGAGAGCGAATGGTTTCGATGTGATTAACACCGCCTTGTACTACACGATATTTTCCTTGAAATCCCAATGCTAAACACAAGGCAATCAGTTCCAGTAAATTGATATTTGGTCCGGGGTTTTGTTGCATACGCTGCATTAAGGTAAAAAACTTTTCACCCCCGGTGCTTTCACGATGAAATGTGCTGAGCAAACTTTGCCGTGGCCAAACGCTGTTGCTACCCCAGGGTGTGTTTAAAACTGTTTCATCAAGGGCTGCGCACAAAATGTATCTGGCAATCATGATTTGCTGAGCTTCAATGCCTTTTTGCTGGGCGTTGATTTCGAAGTTTCGAATTTCCTGAATGGTGCGCGAATGTAAACCGTTCACATCATTGTGTTGATGGGTTTGGCTTAATCGGGTTAGCAAGGATAATATGGGTTTGGCAACCGCCAGAATGGCATTGTTATCCGTTTTATCTAACACATTGTGCAAATTATTTAGTGGCACTTGCGGTGTGGCTTGAAAACCTGCTTGTGGTTGCGGGCTTGTCTGGCCACGTCCACCAGGAGTAGGTTTAAGAATGGTTTTATCACCGCCACCGCCACCGCCAGGGTTAGGCTTAAGAATGGTTCGGTCAGACTCGCCTAAATGTGAAAAAATGTCATCGTTATTTGCCATGGGTTTACTCTTTAATTACCCAAAATTCCAGTTCCAGCCCGGGGAATTCACCGCCAATATGAAAGGCGAAACCGCCAGACTGTGCCAGTTGTTTCCATAAATCACAGCTTCTATCCAGTTCGAAATACGTAAAGCCGGAATGATAAGGGATTTGTCGTGGTGCTGCCGGCATTGCGCGGAAAGGAATGCCAGGCAGTTGCAAATTGACCAGCTCCCGGATTTGTTCCACCGGACCAATTTTCGCCTGTTGTGGTAAGTGGCGACGCAAGGAATCGGCGTTCATGGATGCTTTTGCCGCTAAAATAAAATAGCCACTCGCCACTTGCGAGCGATCCGCAATGGGTGCCACATAAATGCCAAATTTTTTCTGTTGAATATCCAGTTGTGTGGCAGCTGATTCCAATACCGTACTCAACGATTGACGTAATTCTGCCAATATTGGATTAAATGTCTGGTGAATTTCATCGTGCTGATAAACTGGGTAAGCCGATGGCCGTCGGTTTTGTTTTGTGAAGGTTGTTAATTCACCGGCGATTTGCAAAAACAACTGGTACAAAGATTCCGGATGAATATTTTGCGCGTTGGCCATGTGGGCCAGCAGCGGTTCATAACGATTGATGGTTTGCAGTAATAAAAAATCGGCCATTTCCGATGTGTTTGCCGCACCGCGGCCACCTGCGGATATGCGCCCAGCCAGCGCTTCTGCGCGGTGTTTCATGAGCTTTTGTAGTTCTTCAATGTAGCGATTAATGCGCGGCACCGATTTGCAACTTAAACTGGGTGGTACGTAGTGTTCATCAAGTGCAATTTTACCGTCTTGCTGCCGTTCAACAATACGTGCCAAGGGAATGATGGAATAATCACTCAGGTTTTCACTGTCCAAAGCCAGGCGCAGGTTTAATTCAGCAATCTGCACTGGTGCTTCGTTATTGGTGCTGTCGATGGAATCACGCACCATGACTTCCTTACCAATAAAACGAGGCAAACCTTCTTGGGTTTGGCGGGTGTCTATTTCGGTCATACCAATGCGTCGCAAGGGCAGGGCAATATAAACCGTTGCATCCTGAATTTCTGGCACATCTAATACGGAAGGACCTTGATCGGCACCGTCTATGTTAAATGGTGTGCCATCATCAAAACGTCCACTGCAGGCTTCAATGGCAATTTTGCCTTGGGCTAGTAATTCGCTGTCAAATTTTAGGTGGTGCACTCCCCAGTCATAAGGTGTCAACCCCTGACAGCGATGACGAATCAGATCTTCAACATAACGTGTTTGTTGTTGAAAGTGCTGTGGTTGGACGAACATGCCTTGAGACCAGGCAACTTTGCTATACCATGACATTCTGTTTTACCTGTCGTTTGTTAGAATTAATGACTGGCAACAACGATTTTATTTTTTTTCAGATCCACGGTTAAGCCACGTTTGCCAAATACCGGAATACCCGTGGCTTTACGATACTGAACTTCGTGTACTTCTCGCCATTTGGCAGAATCAATGTCTCGATATGCAACCAGAAATCCCAGGTACTTTGTGTTTGGGTCGAGTACGATTTCCACTTTGCGACTTTCGTTAGGATTTAATTCCATTTCCTGCTTATTCACGTAAGCTTTTGCCAGTACTTCTTTGTCGTCATCATAAAGATCGAAAAAGTCTTTTTCTTTAAAGGCAGTGGCATCATTCAGTTCGTAAATGCGTAACACAACCGGTGATGATCGGTCGTCAGCATCGGGATTCAAATCAGATGTCGTGTTAATGGAAACAATAAAGGGATCAGGAACAGGTTTGATCAAGGCGCAAGCATTTAATCCCAGGATCATTATGCCACTTACAATTAGCGTTACGATTAATTTTCTCATCACTTGGGTATCCCTCAATAAACTTGGATTTGTTGTGCTAAAAACAAAGTAAAGAAACTCTAGATTAAGACATCTCACTGTCTAACTTAAGCAGAGATTCCTAAATTATGTCATTACGCCGAAATAACGCATTGCCTTCATTTATTGAAAGCTGAAACACGTCAAAGTAATTTTATCTGGATATTATGAAAGACAGTTGTTGATTAACTGAGTGAATCAAATCACACAGTTTTGTTATTTTTTTAATAACAGAATTCAACGCAGAAATCTTTTCGTTTCAATCCAGTTTAAATAGATCAAATAATCAGCATAATTTGTGTGCGATACATACTGCCACACATCACTGTTAGGCAAATAATGCACGGCGACTGTTACACTAATATAAGGTATTGATTATTGCATGGTTTAGCCTGAAAAGGGAATACTTGCTCCCGACAGCCAAACAAGATGAGTGGATTGTGCTTAAAAACGTTTGAGCAAACTCATAATATGCCACTATTGGTGAGTTTTTGAATTTGCAATTCGTAAGCCCTGGCAAACTCTTCACCGAAGACATTCTGAAAATCGTCCATTAATCGATCAGAAAGTTTCTTGTAAAACTCAATATAGTGATCCCAGTTTTTAGACTTTTTAGACACCGGAATTAAACTGGAGCCGCCTTGATTGACAAACATGTGTTCTAAGGATTTTGGATCAAATTGATTAACAATTGCGCGGATTGTCGCCTGCATACCTGCCATCATAGCCATTTGGTGGGTTTGCAAATCTGTAAATCCCTCTTCAAATGCCTGAACAGCTGGCATGTAACCCTGTCGATCATCCGAAAGCAGCGTATTGAGCGCGTCATCGGTTGTTACCAGAAATTTCAACGGATTATTTTCCACCGGAGCAATCGTGGTTTTATTTACGCGAAAACTACTTTTAATGGTGGTGCGAGCCCTGAGTGCGATGATTAATCCTTCGGTATTTATACGAGTCAATTGACCGACTTTTTTCATCAGCATTTTTTTGTCCGCAAAACTTAATTGCTGTGCATTTATCCCGGCACCTTCAAAAAATGCATTGAGTAAATCATCTGCTTGTTCAGCTGTTGGGGAGCTTGTCACAGCAGCTTGAGGTGCAGGACGTGGAGCAGGTTTCTGTACTTGAGGCTCAACCGGTTTTGGTGTTTTCGGCACTGTTTGTGGCGCGGTTGGCTGTGGAGTTTCTGGTCTCGTGGCAGGTCTTTGCGATTGCGGTGGCACTTGGGGTTTAGGTTGTGGTGTTGGTGTTGCCACACTGCTGGGTTCTGCGGATAAGGACGAAAAGATATCATCCCCAAATATGTCATCATCAGGAATAACGGATACCGGCGCAGCGATTTGTTCCCCGGCTACAGGGCTGGGTGCCGCGGGTTGTTGCGTTTGTGGTTCAACAGATTCTTCATCTGACATGATGTCCCAGTTATCGGGAATCGCTGAAGGCGGTGAGAACAATTCATTAACGGGTTCTGGTTCGGGAATCTGTTCATGAGCGTTGGCAAAAAAATCATGTTCCGCTTCCGGTGGCATCGCATGAGCGGGATTCACGTCATTAGCTAACTGATCATTTGAGCTGATTCCGGGAGTTGGAGCCAGTAATTCAGACAGATCCTGATCAATAGGTGCGGGTGTTGAAGGTGCTTGCGAGCCGCCGTCCAATAAGGCAAGTGGGTCAACCACATCATCCAAATTGCCGGCAGGGCCAGGTTCGGTGCTGCCAATTAAGTCAAATGGTTCAGCACTGCTCGGTGGGGTAGATTGAGGGAAGCCAGTGCTTTCAGATTGCCAAATCGGTTCTGGTGACAAGTCTGCGCTTTGTGATTCAAGCTCAACAATCATTTGAAAGTCACCAATGCTGATTTTATCACCATTCATGATTTCTTCAGAATTATTAGTGCCCACGGGTTGTTTCGCATTGTTAATAAAAACACCATTAGTACTGGTATCTGTTATAAAATACTTGCCATTGCGATATTCAATGCTTGCATGTTTGCTGGATATGAAACGTTCAGGGTCGATTAAAATGAAATCGTTGTTCGGTTTTCGACCAATAGTACCTCCCAGTTCATCGAATTCTATTTCAGAAACCTGGCCCGAGGGTAACGCTGATGGAGATATGATCTTTAGTTTAAGCGGCATAAGTTCAATTTTAACCGGTTTTTCGCTGAATTTGTTTTCAATACCATTGTTTCAGGCATGCACCTGCTCTAAGATTAAATGCTTAACAATACCAATTCTGTGATCTGTATTACACTCTTTTCTGATCTTTAGCGTAAGAATACGTGAACTGATCAAGTGACTGATTGCATAACTAAAATAAACCGCTGTTGTCATCAAATCAAGAAAGGATGAATTTTGTTCACTTTATTTGAAAAAGGATGTTTACCGGCGACGTCGAAAAATAAAAAAACCAAAACAGCTCTAGCAGTATTGTATGTTTGTGGTGTTCTATTTTTTTACGCCGGTATGAGTTCCGCCGCCTCTACCATTCCTGATGCTGCCACACCCGGCGGCGCATTCCCCCGCACACTTGATGATAGCAAGTCTATTCCCAGGGCGGGTGATTCGCTGGTAATTCCGCAAGTCATCGATCGGCCTTTGGGTATTGATGAAGGTGAGCGGGTTATGGTGCGGGAGTTTATTCTCAAAGGTGTGCAATCTCGCCCAGAATTTGGCATTCGTGAAGAGGACGTGGCGTTCATTGCCGAAGCCAATCGCGTTAAACGTCAGCGACTTGATGAAGCCGACATGGAAGGCTTTACCCCGGAAGAGGTGGACGGTATTGCCGAATTTATCCGTCAGCTGGTTGAAGAACCCAATCAACGACCCACCAGTTCAGATTTATGGAAACTGGTCTTCAAATTACGGCATGCTGAATGGAATCGCGGTTTGACGATTGGTCAAATGCAGGAAGTGGCCGACGAAATTACCCGTTACTACCGCCAGCACGGTTTGATTCTGGCGACGGCCTTTGTACCGGCACAAGAAGTCACTGAAGGTAAAGTGGTTATTGAAGTGTTGGAAGGTAGCCTGGGTAGTTTAAAAACAGAATCCAACCAAATGTATTCTGAGAAAATGATCAAACGTCCCTTTAATAAATTTAAAGGCCAAGTCATTGATAAAGACAGAATTGAAACCGGATTACTGTATTTATCCGATTACCCGGGTTTGAATGCTGGTGGTATTTTTCAACCCGGCAGTAGTCATGGCGAAAGTGATCTTGTCATAAAAGTACTGGAAGAGAGTCGTATCAACGGTGCAATCCAAGCCGATAATAACGGCTCAGAATTCACCGGAAAGTACCGTGCCAGACTGGATTTATCGCTGAACAATCCCATCGGTTATGCTGATCAACTGAACGTTTCGCTGTTGCAAACAATCGATCCTACAAACGGCACTTACGGCAGTGTGGGCTATAAAATCCCTGTCATGCGAAGTGATTGGTCAATCGGTGCTTCGGCGGCTTATAACATTTTTGAAGTAGTTGAGAAGTTGAATAGCACCCCAAAAGTTGATGGCGAGAGTAAAATCTTCCGCGGATTCATTCGTAAACAATTTCAACGTCATCGCTCATACAATATTTATGGCCTGGGTGAATTGAGTCGCAAGCTATCTGAAGTTGATCTTGGTTCCAGTGATCCCATTGATGACGTATTTGATGTGGCAAAACTGGAATTTGGATTTGATCATATCGATACCCGCTTTGCCGGCATTAACGTGGGTGTTATTCAGTTACACCAGGGCCTGGGTACAAAACTAAAAGCGGATGGTTTTGACAACTCTACAAATAGTAGAAGAATTTTGCCAGGCGGTTTCACAAAGGCGACATTGAGCTATTCCCGTCTGCAAACATTATTGAGTAACTTTTCTTTATTATTAACCTCGCAGTTTCAATATACCGACGATCCACTGAATTCCCTGGAACAAATCTCCCTGGGTGGTGCAGACAGTGTGCGCGCATATCCTGTTTCTGAGTACTTGAAAGATGTGGGTTATAACGTTTCCCTGGAATGGATTTTAAATGCGCCTGGCTTCTCCAATAAAATCGCTTTTGCTGGCAGACGCTGGGGAGAGGTTTTTAACGTCTCGGTATTTTTTGATGCCGGCGGCGGTTGGCAGGCTGGCGATCAAGCAGGCCATGAAGAAGTGCATTTGCAAGGTGCAGGTTTAGCGTTAAAGCTGAGTTTGCCGGGTAAATTCAAAGCCCGCGTGCAGTTTGCAAAAGTGGTGGGTAGTACCGAGCCTTTGAACGATGAATCGGATTCACGTTTTCACTTTGATTTAGCCTATTTCTTTTAGTGCGATAGGCTGAGTGATTTAATTTACGGTTTATAAACTGAACTTTAAGTTGAGTTATGTATATTGAATACAACTTTCATTGACGCTTAAGTATTTTTATTAAGCTATTGTAATTATTGCTAGTTATGTAATTTGACCGGATATAAAAATGAATAAACTGAATTCTGATTCGTCGGTAAAATCCACAAGCATTATTGGAAAAGCGCATTTTTCCGCTTTTTTCTGCTTGTTTCTCATGTTGATGTTGATAAGCAATTCCGCAACGGCAACGCCACAAGGTGGCAATATCGTTGGTGGTAATGGTTCAATTCAGCAAAGTAATCCCGCTGCAACAGTGGTCAATCAGCACACTCAATCCATGGCGATCAACTGGGATAGTTTCAATCTCGGAAGCAATGAATCAGTTACCTATCAGCAGCCTAATGCCAACAGTGTGGTGTTGAATCGTATTCTCGACAGCAATGCCAGTCAGATTTTTGGTCGCATTAATGCTAATGGTCAGGTCTTTCTCAGCAATCCCAACGGCATTGTTTTCGGTCGCAATGCTCAGGTGAATGTTGGCGGTCTCTTAGCGACGGGTTTGAATATTAATGTCGATGATTTCATGCGAGGCGATTACAGCCTGTTCAGTGAAAATAATCCCGGTGTTGTCATTAATCAGGGCACCTTACAAGCAGCCACCGGCGGAAGTATTTCTCTCATAGGTGGTGCAGTACAAAATGACGGATTGATCATTGCGGATATGGGCCGTGTCAATCTGGCCAGCGGTAGTGCAGCAACATTGAATTTTGATAATGACGGTTTAATGAGTTTTCGGATTGATGAAGCCGTCGCCAATGAAATTGAAGATCACAACAACGCGATTTTGAATTCCGGCACTATTGAATCCAACGGTGGTGAAGTTTTGTTATCCACCCAAGCCGCAAAAGATGTTTTCGCCAACGTAGTCAATAACAGCGGCATTATCCGCGCCACCAAAGTTGAGCGCAGTGGTGGAGTGGTCAAGCTAGTGGGTTCAGGTACCGTGATTCACAGTGGTGAAATTGATGTCAGTGGTAATGAAGGTGATGAAACTGGCGGAACAGTACATTTGCTGGGCGATAAAGTTGGCGTCATCGATTCCGCAAACATTAACGCCTCCGGTAATGCCGGTGGTGGTGAAATTTTAATAGGTGGTAGCTTTCAAGGCAGAAACGCGGCCATAAAAAATGCCTCGCAAACCTTAGTGGGCCGCAACAGTCGCATTAGCGCCAACGCACTGGTTAATGGTGATGGCGGTGAAGTCATTGTTTGGTCAGACAAAGCCACAGTCTATAAAGGCAACATTGAAGCCAAAGGCACAGGCGAGTCAGGCAATGGCGGCTTTGTTGAAGTTTCGGGTAAAGAGTATCTTAAATTTGATGGCGGCGTAGATTTAGCGGCAGGTGAAAACGGTGAGGCTGGAACCTTATTGCTTGATCCTTTGACGATTACGATTAATTCCCTAGCAGATCCAGATACACCAGATATAAATGGCGATGGGACTACTGGAGACGACATAACTGCTTTAGGGGATTTGGATAGTGCTGATACTGGTCCTTTAAAAAATGTTGACAGTATTATTACCGATACAGCTGTAGAGGGCTTACTTGTTAATACGCAAACTTTAACTTTAGCCGCTCAAAACCGAATTACGGTTAACGCCAGTATTGAAGGTGGAGGTAATGCGAATTTAACCATGGAAGCACCAAGCATTGATTTAAATGCACCTATCACACTTTCAGGTACCGGTGTGCTTTCAGGTACCGCTACTACCGTTAATGTAGGATCAGACGGAAAAATTCAAAATGGTATCGATGTTGCGGCTACTGGTGCGACTGTAAATGTTGCAGCTAATACTACGTATAACGAAAATGTAAATGCCAGTAAAACTGATTTAATCCTGCAAGGTCAAGCAGGCACCATACTTTCTGGCGGTGGCAGCGGAGATGGTATAACAATAAATGGTGTTACTGGTGTTAATGTAAAAGACCTAAATATCACAAATTTCGCAAGAGGTGTTGTTGTCACTGGGACTGATATAGAAACATTTACCCTGGAAAATGTTGATTTAATCAACAACACAGCTGGTGGCTCAATTTCCAATCTCCATACGTTAAATTATATTGCATCTGCAGATGCGGATGTTATCGATTTATCGACCGTAGACCAAATAGCACGTAGCCGCGCAGGTGCTACTCACAATACCTTAAGTTATTCAGCAGTATCCAGTCTCGATTTTAATCTCGGCGCAAGTACCGCTGATGAGATTAAAGGTCCAAGCATCTCTGGTGTAGATTACACCTGGAATATTACCAATTCAGGGCAAGGTAATATTGCGTTTGTAGCTAGTTTTAGCAATGTGGAGAATCTTACGGGTGGCGCTGGTAATGATGTATTTACCTTTGGTGCAGATGGTGCGATATCAGGTTTAATCGATGGCGGTACACAAACCTTAGCTGATTTGGTGAACTACAGTGCAGTGACTGGGCCGGTAAGTGTTGCGCTGGATACAGATGTTACCAATATAGAAACACTCATCGGTAAAAGCTCTGGATCAGAATTGTCTAATATTACTAACTATGATTTGGGTACACAAAAAGCTGATGACATTAATGTCAGTGGTTTTACGGTTTACACCGGTAACGGCAATGGGACCTTAAGCAACGGCACGACTTGGACAATTGATAACGCAGACGCCGGCACGGTGGATGGGATTGGTTTTAGTGGCTTTAAAAATCTCACCGGCACCAGTGGTGACGATGTGTTTACCCTCAGTGGTGTGGGCAGTGTCTCGGGTTTGATAGACGGTGCAGGCAATGCCACCGCCACGGGTGACAGGGTGAGTT
>Ga0316207_10000293_pt1 | contig 92512 bp, 73 predicted proteins | sample 6weekpyrite_MG_FD_204943 | JGI IMG/M metagenome (GOLD analysis project Ga0316207, IMG submission 204943) | Microbial mat bacterial communities from mineral coupon in-situ incubated in ocean water Damariscotta River, Maine, United States -... | ecosystem: Environmental > Aquatic > Marine >...
CTGGGAAAGAGAAAGTGAGGTTTTATTAAATCCTGCTAAGAAGCAAAATATTGATCTTGAGGTGCCAGATAAATTGGCGGCTTAACTATTAAGTTTGAGGCGACAGGTACCTTGACACACTCCGTATATGGCTAAGGGCTGAGATGCAAACGACAGCCCTGAGAATCCACAAATCAAATACATTGGCTACAAGTTGATGAAGGATTTGTAGCTTGTTCATTAAATTTCTATCTGGTACGCTGTCATCGACAAAGTCGCTTGGTAATTAATCCGCCAGTTTCCCTTGGTAATGACACTACTACAAATCAAGTTTGTTACAAATCAAGTTATTCAATATCTGCGAAGTCAATTAACTTACTTGATTTATTTAGATTATTATAATTCTGTATTTTCGCCCAATGTAACATGATGCATTGAAATCCTGATAGCAACTTTCTATTTTCGTAACAACATTGCCAATTTCCATAATCTTCTTTCGTCAAGCTTCATTCCTTGAATTGGTGTCATCTGTAATTTAGTGTTTGGCTACCTATTCTTATCAATTTTTGTTCACTAAACTGACAGTTTGATTTTAGAGCCTGGCTGTTATTGTAGAATTTTTAAAAGCAATTTTGTTTTCTTTATGTTCAATAAATACTCGAAACTTACAACATGAAAAAACGTTGGATTTTAGCGTCTTTCCAGCTACTATATTTGGCCAAAATAGTAACATGCGTCTGTTGATCAATAACCGACCGAGCAACCAATATTTAGCGTGCTAAATTTTTTGGATATACCGGGATAATTTGTCGGGATCGGACGGATTGCGGAACATAGCTGTTTGACAAAATTAACTCCTTAACGCAGACAAAACGATAATGGCATCCAAGCAAGAAGATTATATAGGCATAACGACCCCACTGGGTAAAGACACATTTTTACTGAAAAGTATTAACAGCGATGAGTCTATTTCTAATCTTTTTTATTATACCCTTGAGCTCACTTCCAAAGAGCACGATATCAAAGCTGAAGACATTGTCGGAAGCTCAGTCGACTTCTGGATGATATTGCGTGATGGTGAAAAGCGAGACTTTAATGGATTCGTTAGCCAGTTTACGACGGGTGGATTACGTAAAGACGGTTATCGGGCTTATCAGGCTATCGTCGTTCCGTGGTTGTGGTTTTTATGCAAAACCTGTGACCACAAAATATTTCAAGCCAAATCAGCGAAAGATATCATTGAAGAGGTTTTTAATTCTTACGGGTTTTCCGACTTTAAAATGAATATTAATAAGACCTGTTTGGTGCGGGAATACTGCGTACAATATGGTGAGTCAGCTTTTGATTTTGTTAGTCGATTAATGGAAGAAGAGGGTATATTTTATTATTTCTCGCAAGAGAAAGGTAAACATACCCTGATTTTGTCGGACAACGCATCATGTTTTGAAGACTGCAAAGAAAATGAACTTGTCTTTTTAGATAACATTGCTGATGAGCATTTGCATTCTTGGTCACATAATCATGCTTACATCACAGGCAAGGTTACTGGTAATAGTTATTCATTTGAGGAACCCACATCTGATCTAAAAAAAGAAATCAGTACTGTGGTTAAATTACCCAGCGTAGATAATTATGAACATTATAATTACCCCTATGGTTATTTTAAAACAGCCGATGCAGAACCATTTGTAAAAGCGAGAATTGAGGCCGAAGAAGCGCAGTATCATATCGTCGAATCATCTGGTACCTATCGTAGTCTTAAAGTCGGTGGAAAGTTTAAAGTAAAAACCCACGAATGTTCAAGTGAAGAAGGTAAGGCGTACACGATAACGGGTGTACGATTTGATGCCAGTGAAGATGTATCCTCCAGTGATGCTAGTCTCAGATCCTACTTTAATCAATTCGTCTGTGTACCTGTAGCTACAATACCGAAGTCAAAACATATTACGCCACGGCCACGTATCTTTGGTTTACAAACTGCTGTCGTGGTAGGGCCTTCAGGCGAAGAAATTTATACTGATAAATACGGCAGAGTAAAAGTCCAGTTTCATTGGGATCGAGTCGGTAAAAAAGATGAGAACAGCTCATGCTGGATTCGAGTATCTCAATCCTCGGCCGGTAAAAGCTGGGGCGGTATTGTAAATCCACGCGTGGGCCAGGAAGTGGTGGTGAGTTTTCTGGATGGTGATCCTGATAAACCATTAATTACTGGCCAGGTATATAACGCGACAAACATGCCGCCTTATGAGCTTCCAACGAATCAATCTCAAAGTGGATATAAAACTCGTACCACAAAAGAAGGCAGTGGTTCCACATTTAATGAGTTGCGCTTTGAAGATAAAAAAGACGCCGAAGAAATTTATCTTCACGCGCAAAAGGATGTCAATGTTGAGATTAATAATAATCGAACAACAACCATTGAAGAAGGCGATGACACCTATTTGTTGAAAAAAGGCAATGTGAGTGAAACGCTTACGGAGGGTAATGTCACTAGCGTTTTAACCAAAGGAAATCAATCCATAGAACTAACAGAAGGCGATCAGTCGGTAACGCTTAAAAAAGGCAAACAAACCATAACACTTGATGAAGGTGATCAAAGTATAACACTCAAAAAAGGTAAGCAAACCACAACGCTTGATGACGGCGATCAAAAAATCGAACTGAAAAAAGGTAATTATGACCTTAAGCTAAGCAGTGGAAATCTCACTACGAAACTTGATAGTGGTAAGAGCAGTCTTGAAACTTCGGAAAAAATTGAATGCAAAGTGGGTGGTAACTCTACCTCGATAGATACCAGCAAAATTGAATTGAAAGTGGGTGGTAATAGTATAAAAATAGAAGCAGCAGGCATTACCTTAACCTGCGGCTCGAATTCGATCAAGATGGATCCATCCGGTGTTACCGTAAAAGGCATGATGGTAAAAGTTGAAGCCGATACTATGGCGGAAGTAAAAGGCAACGCCATGGTTAAAGTTCAAGGTGGCATGACTATGATTAACTAAATACTGTTAATTTCGTGATGACGATTGATTAAACTAATTCATAGTAAACGTTCAATATAAGCAAGCTAAAATGACCGAATTAAACCTAGTAAAAGCCACAAGCCAAAATGCAGGTGACATTTGTAAAAATGCAGACTTGGATAAAGCCTCAAAATCCCTTTTGCAGGACGGGCAAAGTGTATCTGACTTTATTCAGTTACTATTACAAAAACATGCACTAAGGGATGTGATAAATATTCTTTCTCAAGCCTTGCCTACGCGAGAGGCCGTGTATTGGGCCTGTTTATGTGTGCGCGACGTATTGGCAGAAAAACCCGATCCTGAGGAGGCCTATGCCATTAAAGCGGCTGAACAATGGGTTGCGAAACCGAATGAAAAAGACCGTTATCTGAATAACACTATTGCTGAAAAAATGGAATACGCCACAGCTGCTGCCTGGGTATCTAACGCCGTATTTTGGAGCGGTGGCAGCATTACAACAGAAAAAGAAGCCAAGGTTGAACCGCCGGAAGGCGTATTCGGTAAAGCCATTTCAGGTGCGATCAATCTTGCAACAGCCGATCAAGACGAGTCAAAAATGATTGAGCGACAAAAACGTTTTGTTAAACGAGGAATTAATATCGCTCAAGGCGGTAAAGGCGATAATGTTTAAACCAAATATTTTAGTTAAGGAATAGCGGAAAGGAAAAATTAATATGGGTGTACCACTTTCAAGATTAACCGATATGCATGTTTGTCCAATGGTAACAGGGGTGGTGCCTCATGTTGGCGGCCCAGTAATTGGCCCCGGTGTGCCAACCGTTTTAGTGGGCGGTATGCCCGCTGCGGTCATGGGTGATTCGTGCACTTGTGTTGGCCCACCAGATAGTATTGTTGTGGGTAGTGCGACAGTAATGGTCGGGAAAAAACCCGTTGCTAAAATGGGATCATCCACATCGCATGGTGGCAGTGTCGTACTTGGTTGTCCAACTGTTTTAGTGGGTGGTTAAAAGTCACGGCTAATTGATATGTTTTTCAGAAAAAAAACCGTGGATAAAACCAGCGGACAAGCTGCGATCACCGCGGCATACTTACCGCAGCCTCCATCGTGGGATAGGCATACTCACATATATGCGATACTCGATGCCGCTCAAGATGAAAAAATTTATAAACTATTAATGTCTTGTAGCGAAGAATTTACCTGTTTATACAATGGCGATATTCCATCGGAATTGGCCCGAGTCGCACCTTATCTCGTTAAACTGCCAACCAAATCGTCATTTTTTGAAGAAATTTTCCAGCAAGGTTTTTACAATAACTGGGGAATTTTTTTTACCTCATCTAGCGAAGGCAAAGAATTGAAACGCCATTTCCAGAGCCTACTGCGGGTAAAAACAGAAGATGGAAAACGATTATATTTTCGATATTATGACCCAAGGGTGCTACGCGTTTATTTGCCCACCTGTACAAAACGTGAATTGAATACCTTTTTTGGTGATGTGAATAAAATATGGGTGGCTGGAGATAAAGCAGAAACAGTCATGGAATATGGTAGGGATAATGAGCGATTTTATACTGCACCAATTGATATGAGCGATGAAACAATAATAATGATAAAAGAGTATATGGAAGAAGAATCTATTGAGAGTTAGTGAATTTAAAGGTTATCTTATTTAATCAAACGTTTGTACTGATTATATTAAGATTGGAATATTATGCGTATCACATTAAGAACCTGGCCAGAAAAAATAGAAATCGCAAGCGAGCGAAGTTACTTTAATCCGGTTGATCACCAAATCACGGCATTTCATCGGGCAGATGATGCCATGCGATGGTTGCGCCCGCATTTTACGAACGCTGTTTTGATGAAAGATTTGCGTTCATTGTTAACGGCTGAAAAAATTCCCCATGCCGAGAGTATGAACAATCAGCAAGTGTGCCAGCAGGTAGCCACTTTATTATTTCAAAATAAACTCGTGTTGGTTAAAACACTGCTGTTAAAAAAAGAAACAGCCGTCATTGTAATAGAGGAAGCAGCACCCGAGGTTGAGGAGGCTCCTGTACAAAAAGCTGTACCCCAAGCAGAACCTGAAGTGGTTAAAGTAGTTGAAGAGGAAGAAGATAATTCAGATTATGAGGCACAAGCGGCTACCTTGGTGGCAGCTGCTGAAAGTGGGGCGCCTTTTTGTGAAGAGTGTGAGAAAGCTAGAAAGGAGAGGGAGGCGGCATGAACCTTATTAGTCTGATTCACATTGAGCAAATAATATTGTAATTGGATGTGCTAAGCCGAAAATACGAAGCGACGAGCATTAATTAATTTGTGCTGCTATTGCCGGCCTGGCTGAAATGGAAAGCATTCGGTAAATCGACAGGCTAACAAGAATCAAACCAAATCGAGAAGTAAAATCGAATGTCCGCAGGGATTGACCGCCAAGACTTGGATGAATAGAAAGTGAGAGAGACCAAGATAATGTTGACGATTCGCAAGGCGCAGTGGAATGCGTTAATCCATAGTCGAGAGCAAGCCTTCGAAAAGCGAGCGGTGGCTTATGTACAAGAGCACTACCCTGATGTCTGTCGAGAGATTGGCGAAGAAGGCGTTGCCAAATCTGTTCATCAGGCCATGGAGAAGAGAACAAAATATAACTTTGCCTCGGTGACTGAGATCTTATTATATATTGACTTGATGTATTTGCTGGGATTTCAATTTGATAACGATGAAACGTTTGCCTGGGCAGGTGAACTGCTTGCTGATGCTGATATCGATGGTGAGACTCGGCTTTTGCTGATCAAGCAGAGAGCCCTGCGCGAGATTGGCGCACGAGGTGAAGTGGATTCGATTCATGTGTGATCCAAAGGACAATCCATCGAAGTTGGTTCAACATTGCCCCTTGAAAGAGTGGAAACTCCGCATTCAGGTTAACTCGTGGGCACAGAGTAATTGCCCGACTGGGAAGAAAGTGAAGATTAAGGTTCACGAGCTCGCTTCCCATCTTGGAACCACACGGTTTTCATATACGCAGATTGGTGAGAGTGGCAAAGCACCCAAGTTAACAGAGATCTATACCGGTAAGGATGAAGTAACACGTTACATTAGTGCAGAAACCATTGACATGTCATGGATGACAGCTGATGCAAGTTTTCGCGTTGATCTAAAACCTGGTGATGACAAAGTTGTTACACTTGTTCTCGAACCAACAACGCTGGAATTGAAGCTGGAGTTAGGTGATGTTGATGCCCTTTTTGATCCAATTACTAATACCGCTGAGCCCGCAAAGGATGTGGGCGTGCAGCAGCGACTTCAGGTTTTGGGCTATCTTTACACACCACTGGGTCACCCAAAGATTAATGATCATGCCGAAAAATGTGCCTGGTACTACCAGGACGTCGTTCATTCTGATTCCAAGAAGGCATTGAAACTCGCACTGAAAGATGAGATCAACGGTAACCTTCTCGCCTCTACATTCCCCAAGAGTGGCGATGTACTAGCGTCTTCCAAATTACCGAAGGCAGGTGAGTTGGCTGCGCTACGAATTCCAGGTGGTTACTGTACTACGAAATCAGCCGGCACAGCACTGAGGCAGGGCGATCACGTATTTAATAATTCTTCACTTAGCGCAGTAGATTCCAAATATGATCTTCCAATTGGCGGTTATCGTCACAAGTTGGAAGAAGTTACCTGGACAGAGAATGAATTACTTGGAAAGCTTCCTCTCATTGCGACAGTAAACCGCAAGAGCCACAGTGGGCGAATTGCACCAGCAAAGGATATGAAAGTGCTGGTTCAACTTGTTGATCCTGATCCAATCCCTGCTGAATCTGATTTTGCACCAGCAGATCTGCCTAACAAGGTTATGAACTACAGCTTGGACGGGATGATCTGGGAGAGTCCAAACATTTTACAGAAGAGTGATATGGACAGTTTATCCGAGGAGCAATGGAAGGGTATTCACAGACTGGTTCGCAAAGCGTGGGATGATAAGCTTGATCGGCCCCAAGCCAAACTCCAGGCCGAGACCTGGATAGATACCTGGGAAGCCGGTGCGCAGGTATTGCCTGCATGGGAGAACGTCTCTAACTGGTGGGGGGATCAGGCAGAGACTCCCTATACACCGTTGAGGGCAAATACCGAAACCGTTAAAGAGAAAGCTGCAGACTTGATTTCTCCTCCCTCGCCCCAGCAGCACCCACGGTCGAGATTGACGCCTGAGCAATTTCAACTTTTAGTCAAACTGTGTCGCGTAGCGGCAGTAGCAGGTGGTACTGCGAAAGACCAAATAAAACGTGCAGAGGGTTGGATTACTACTTGGGATACCGGTGGTGAAAATCCAGAATGGTCGCACGTTGAGAACTGGTGGGGTGATGAACTCAATATCCCTTATCCTCAGGTTAAGGATGCTCCAGAATCTAAGTTCGACGTCCGTAACGTGATAAATGCGCTAAATGTCTCTAAACCCCGCGCTATCTCAACTGAGGAATGGGGTGCGTTACAGCGCTTGACCAATGAGGCTAAGCGGCAGAAGCCCGACGCCTCTGAGGCTAAAGATCTCGCCCATGGATGGATCGACATATGGGCTTCGGCCACTGGCGTCGTGTGGGTCGCAGTCCAGGATTGGTGGGGTGATGAGGAAAACAAGCCCTACACCAAGTTGGATGATAGTCTGGTATCGGCCGCTAAGGCCAAGGTAGATTTTCTTCTTGATGATCGCGAAAAGGCTGCTACGCGTGTGGAAGAGATCGACGACGCAGGCCAAAAGAAGTACGTTCACGACTTGGTGCAAGCAGTCGAAGACGGCGCGCCTGGGAACCCTCAACGCTTTAACGCACCCGCCACACGCGGTGGCAAGTGTGGTTCTGGGGTGGGAGCGGTTCTGGAGATTCCTACCTCGAGACGCGCTGGCTTCCACGATAAACGGCCCGATCAAGCAACGGATTATGGTGCACTTGAGCTGGCAACCATCCCTGGTGATACTGGAACACATCCTCACGCGGTGCAGTGTATTACAAATGACGAGGGGAACGCCGGCGTGATCTTTACCCCTTCTCGCTGCGGTGGTGATCGCTATAAATTCAAAGTTTATTTAGATCCATCTAGCTTGGCGGACGAGGACGATGAAGCACCGTCTCCTGTAGAGACCGGTACAATGATAGTGTGGCGTAATATCCGGCTCTATCGATATATCCAGAAGCAGACACCGTCTGAGGGTGGATACAGTGATCCATTGAAAAAAACTCTCTCGTACGGAAATAGTCGTCCGCCTGCAAGTGGAACCTGGAAAAATATGTATCTCGGTAGTCCAGTAACTGATATGGCGTTGTTACCGGGTGCTGATCCAGAACCAAAAATGCAAAAAATTGACCCTGTCTGGTTAGAGAATCGGATCACAGAGCGTGGAGAATCGAAGGATACCGCTAAAAAGTCTCGGTTGCGATACAGACCAATCGAGATCGAAGCCGCTACCCTTGAGACTGAGCTCCGGCGAGCTTATTGTGAGTTAATTGCAGATTGCTCCGGGATCGAAGATTTAGATCTGGATGAACTCAAGGAAGCGACTAAACACGGGGTAAAAGCAGCGGAGTTGGCCGGTAAATTGACGACCAAAGTGAATTGGGACGAGTTGCTATATTGTGACGCAACCTCGCCCTTTATGATTAACCTGCGTTCTTTCGACGAATATAACGAGCGTATTGAGGTATTGAAGAAGACGGATCCGAGTGCAGATCAGTATAAACCCCTGATTTTCGCGACTCACATGCCCATGTTTTCGGGGCACACCATGCAATACCTGTTTGAGGCCATACTCGAACAGATTGCCAAGGGTGGAGTTTTGCCAGGAATTACTGTTATCCAGGTTCCCAGAGGATCCACCTGGGATCATCATGCTCTGTCGGTGTGTACAACGATAACCAGTGGTTATGGCACGGCTAGCCGAGGTCTCTACCTTTCATATACTAAGGATGTGTACCGCGAGGAACTCTATGCGTACGCGGCCACGTCTAATACCATTCACGAATTGGGACATGTGTTGGGACTTGCACACCAGTCAGTTGCAGGCACGGACATCAACGACGCCCATCAGAAAGGACTGACAGAACCCTATCACACGCCAGAAGATGGCGATGTAGTTTGTGTGATGAGCTACTCTGGTTGTTACGGTGATCTGTGTGGGGAATGCAATTTATCATTACGCGGTTGGAATCAAATTCACGCGGTACCCTGGACATGATGAGCATGGCAGGGGTCATAATTAGTAATGTTAAGAGCGAAATCAGTAGGCCACTATGTGATTGAAGTCAGAATCATCTCGTCTCCGGTTGAAACCAGCAGGCATGAAGGACCATGATATGAGTATCGAAGCAACACTCGAAATCGAAAAAACAAAGTTGCATTGGTTGGAGACAACACGTTGCTCAAGCAGCCTGTGGAATGGCAGTAATGCACCCATTAACCATGTGAATCTTGCCAATACGCGAGCGACCCCTTGGCTGCTCGTAAAAAACTTAGAGAGCGGGGAGATTAACGAATGGAGTATGCCGGTACCACCTGAGATTGTTCCGCCTTCAGCGACTCTCGCCAGTGGAGAGGTACTAAAGGATGAGTTCTTCCTGCATCAGCGACTCAACATTTATGGCACTGGAATCTTTGAGATAAAAGCTCGCTATACGTTCGGCGCAAGTACAGTTGATTCGCCGGCGATCCGGTTGGAAGTTTTATCGACCTCGCCTCGCGCACTCACGATTGCTAGCCTTCGTGGTGGTCCGGCACTACTCTCATATTGCGCCTGGATTGACGCGGAGCGGGATAAAGGAGTTTTGTGGGTCACCGCCTTGTCTCTCTCAGGACAGCCACGATTTGAGGAGAGCATTCGGCTAGCTGAGCTGCCCCTTACGTCGAAGCCGGTACTCTCAATACCACCCAACACCATCCCTAATCGTCAGTGGGTAGGCTGGATCGATGGCGACGAGTTCCACTACACTGCTCACGATACTGATGAGATCGCTCGAGGTTCCATAAAACTGGTCGCAACAGGTTATAAGCTTGTGGCACCGTTGTTTGAGGAGCCATTTTGTGCCGGTAAACCACAGGAAGCCCAAGCCCTGCTGATCAAGTCAATTGATTCTGGCTGGGAAATGCAAGCTGCACACCTGGGGCATAACCCTGCGTTGTTGAGCGAGCCTATTAATGTTAAAGGTGCACCTCCGTTGTGGGCTCGAAGCGCTTATCGTTCTGATCTACAGCGACGAACTTTCTTTTTGGTTGCAGACCATCTTGAAGGCGGGCTCCCACGTGTTCACTTGACGATGAGTCGTTGGGGATTCAACGAGGTTCCTGGATTGCCAACGCGTGTGTCGAGTTGGACCGGTCGTCTACTTGCTTCAGATCTGTGCCTGACTGGAGACGACTCCATAGTAGGCGCTGCGGTACTGTGTCGCGAAGATACAGATGGCCCAACTTATTTGATTCAGCGTTGGCGACTTGGCGCTGATGATTCCTTTGTCGAAGAACAAAGCCAACCATTAGTTTGGTCGGGCACAGAAGGTTTTCTGGAGCGTGCGATACTTCGGATCAATACACAAGGGGATCCTTTCCTTCTCCTGCAGAGGAGAGATGGCATTTGGATCTATGCTGGCGGGGATGGACAGGTAAAGCACATAAGTCCAGATCTCGAATTTATGAAGGTACCACTCGACGTGTGTTTTGCTGATCACAATGTTCCTATCGTAGTTCACCCAGAAGCACACGTGGGTCTTAAAATCGACCACCTGCTTCCTGAGAAGCACTCAACGACATCTGGCCCACCGGTTGTCCGACCAATATTGGAAGAGGCGTGATGGAATGGCATTAAGTAAATTATCCCTCTAGACGACCCTCGGACTTAACAAAAACTTGCTTATCGGCCCTCTCGTTAGGTGGCAACTGACTTACTGATTTTGCTTTTCTTATAAACTATCAAAATTAGAACCCGATGAGTAAAGTCCATTTACACATCGGGCTTAATTGCAAAATAGACTTAACCTTTAACGGTAATCACAACTCGATCATTACTCGTCGCGCCTTGATCATCCGTGACTGACAGTTCAAATTCCAGTTTTTTTGTTCGACCTCTTCTCACTTTTGGTGCAGTAAAGTTTGCAGTTGCACTTCTTGCATTTTTTAATCTCACACTTTTTCCTGAAATTTGCTTCCATCGATACTTGACGATACTACACCGGTATCAAATTTTGCGATGAATCCATCGCTTGCGCCCCCATTAAATGTTGTATCTTATGCAAAGCTTACCTGGGTGTATTGTTATTTCTTTAGATTCAGGGCCTTACCATTTGGTATTCTAGTAACCCAGTGGCAGTTGTCCGCTTATCGTCGGCTGTGTGCTGTACGTATTTATCTGCGCTAGGTAGTCATCGTTCGTGTCCATTAATTGATCTTCTCCTACCGAGTAGATGAATATTTCTGACAGATTGCCGTTGTTATCATATTCATATATCGAATAATTAAGCGCAGGTACTAAGGGTAAATTATTATTACTTGCAGAATTAATGAGCCATGATGAAAGGGGGGATGTCATTCCACTTTTAAAATAATTCACTTGTTTTTTTAAAGCGCCTGCTAGTTCATGACCCATAGGAAAATATTCAAAGGTCGTGAGCTTTTCTGCTATGTCATCACCGGTGAAGAGAATTTTATCTTCTCCTTCCCCAACACCCGTTCCCTTTAATCGCCATTGCCGAACGCGGAATCCATCACGGTAGTCACTCTTAAACCACAATTCTATTTTGTCATCCACGACAGTAAGGTCCTGAGTAAACGGATCCACATCTACGACATTATTTTCACCGACAGACGTGTATAAAATAACGCGGTGTTGAAAATAAGGCCCAGCATGTTCGGTAAGGATTCTAAAATTCAATTCAAATTCTGGTGAATCAAGCCCGCTCCATACTGCTCTACGTGACGCTGTATTTGCTCGATAGTTACGTGATATTTCGTGGTGAGCGTGAACATGATTATGGTCTGAATAAGACTGTAATAAATCATCAGGTGTCCCCCAAAGCCCATCGATACCGGAGTCTCTCGCGCGAATGTGCGCAATGATATTGCCATTTTCGAGATAATCCGCACGGTATTCGAATATTTCACCCAAACCGGTTTTATAAATTTGAATATTAGTTAAATTGTTTACGCCAGGAAAGGTTTGCCCATACGCAATACTGCTACTGAGTTCGGCTGACTCATTGTATCGTTCTTCGAGGATTCGTTGTTGGTTGACGATGGTGAAGTTGGTATGTGCTATTTGTTCTCCTGCTTTATCAAAATAGGCGGACTCTATTAGGTGGGTGTGCGCCGTACTAAACATAATTTCAATTGTTGGTGTAATACTTGAACCATCCTGTGCAACAGAATTGACAGATCGATTATCGGCTAACCGAACATCTTGAACTCGAAAAATATATTTCTTACCCTGCTGAAGTGGTTTACGTGGATCAAAATGAATTGTGTTAGATTGAGTATCAAGCCAAATATCACCCCGTACCGGGAGTGTTGGGTCAATGATTTCTTTGGGGCTACTGAATTGATGAGGTGAGTAATCGTTTTCTAAATGAGATGTACTTGGATCCAGTATAAGTTGCACAGTTTCATGGTTAATCGATGCTGGATTTAATGCTTCCTCAACACGAATCTCCAGATTATAAATATTGGTGGAAATAGATATGTCGCCAGATGCAGGACTTGAGTTAACTAATGTTAAGGAAGGGGCTTTTTTGGATTCAACACCAAGCCCGCAAGACAATAACAAGGAAAACAGGCACATCAAGGTAATATGTCTCAAATACATTGGTATCCCCCATCCCCGAAAAAATACTGATTTTTATTTTTAAATTTCATTCTAAATGAAAGCAATTTATTATTCTAGTGATTGAAGCTTAATCGATGATGGGTGTATTGTTTTTGATATACAAATACACTTTGTAAACTATGGAAATGAGATTAGATTAATCAGTTATATCCGCCATGGGGAAAAACACCTGGTTCGAAAGTTAGTGTTTTAAATAACTGAAATACTGAAACCTGAATCTATTATGAAAATAATTAATAAAAGTATGAAAAAGTTATTTGTGCAAAGTCATCGTTAGCAAACGAGTACAACAAATCATTGGGTTCATTATCAAAAAATAAACTGGCTTCGATATTGAGTTTAAAACTTTCACCAATGCGGCGACTGGCTTCAATGTTCAGAACGTTGCCGTCACCTTCATTGTCGCGTATAAGACCAATCAAACTCTCGGTACTTTGACTGTCGTTTAGTGCCAACCGAATACCAATCAAGCTATCGTTTTCAAACGGCGTCGTCGCATTTTCTCCTCTATCGTCATAAAGATGTTCGATAACTAAACCAATGTCTGCACCTGTTGATTTGACATCAAAAAAACTGTATTCCAGGCCAAGTGTTGTGGCAAAGTAAGCATCCCCCATACCTGAACGATATATGCCTTCAAACTTCCATAACCAGTTTTCCAGTGTGGCTTGAACATCAAGTCCTGTTTGGGAAATTAAATCATAGTGTGGAATTGGGCCATTGTTTGATACTTTTATTCGGGGTTCGCGGCTATTCCCATAAAATTGGCTGATGCCAAAATCCCAATCTCCAATGTAGTGGGAATATCGTAATGCAAGGTCTATGTTTTTATTTTCCAGAGAGCTATCGTATGTGGCATTGTCATTAGAAATAATACCTGGTGGCCGAAGTCTGGCGTCATCACTGGGGAAACTTCTTTCCCGAAAACCAGGTAGCAAAAATAAATCCAAGGTTCCCCAATCTTGAATGTAGGCAAAATTAATCATGGGTTGGCCCAACTTTTCTTCGCCATCAAAACGCTCAACACCATCGGTTTGATTAATGATATCAACCAAATGTTGTGATTCTGTTACTCCCCAAAATACCTTTCTTAAACCAGCGCGAAGTTCCCAGGTATCACTGGCATAGCTCCAATATAACTCTCGTATATCGGCGTGTGTCTGGTTTTCATTATTATTGTTATATCTCGCGAATGCAGAGAATTGTAATTGATGTAATCCACCTTGCCATTCGTGCACATATTCCGGTTTAAATATGATGGAAGCATAGTGCTGGTTTTGCGCTGAAACATCAGTGCTATGGCGGAAAGACTGTAGTTCAGCGCCGATACTTCCAGACCATTGATTCGTTGCCTGAGCCATAGATGTAAACATAAGTATCAAAACGATTGACGTTTTTTTTAGAGAGTTCATAGAGACCTCAATGTAAAATTAAACCAGATGATTGAATGGGCTGGGTATGATTTAAACTATCTACCCTAAATTCAACGAATGAAAATAAATTTCTATGTGCCTCTCAACTAAACTCAGCAATCACAAAAAATTAGCGATTCATTTGTCTCAGATCACTATTTCAAAGCCACAAAGGCCATCCCTGGCGTTTGATGCTAGCTATCCATGCTAGCAACACTTTGAAATAGTGATCTGAGACAAATAAATCGCTCCGTCCTGAGTTATTTTTAAGAGGCACGCATTTTTATCTTGCTCGTTTCAAACTATTTTTATCAAAATCCCGCTTTTTTAAGCCTGTGCTAAATTCATAATTTTTCCACGTCAATGTTGTACTTTTTTTGGTTTGGTGGTTTTGCATTTCCATTCTGAGTGGACGCCAATATTGATTGAGGTATTGGTTATATTCAAAGTAGGTTAATGTTTTTAACAGTGAGTTTTTGCGATCATAGAAATCAATTTTCAACGGTTGGTAATACTCTTTGTCCATCCATACCGTTTGGCGCTTATAACCTGAGTTTCGGTATTGAGGTATTCTTTCGATAACAAATGTATCTCGACCCTGAACTTTTTCATCTTTTATGAAATTGTATTTATATTTTTCAACTTCCTGGGACGAAATATCTTCATAAGCAAATTCACTGCCTAGAAAAGGCCCGGATTTGTTGGAAGATGATACACGCTTCACACGTTTTAATGACGGTAAAAATAGCCATTGATCATCGGCTTTTACCGCATGTGTATGGCTAAGAAAAGCCGTGCCCTTTATATCAGTAGGTGTATCAAAAATGATAAGACTTTTGTCACCATCGCCTTTAACTTCAAGGGTTTTCATCCTGTTTTCTCGGTTACTGACATCACCGTGTTGATTTCGTAAAGTCATTATTGTTTTGGTTTTCATGTCTTTCCAGCCGGTATCACGTTTGTCCGCTTCTTTGGCTATTTCCAAACCTTTCTCTTGGGAAGTTTGGGCGATAGCAATGACTGGAACGACTAAAGATAATGCTAAGATAAATTTTAATGAATTCATTTTTTTTGCTCCTCAAGTTTGATGAGTAAAGGGGGAAGAAAAAAGAAATCTGCAACTAAGGCGAGTACAATAACAATAGCGGTTAATAATCCCATATCGGCATTCAGTTTAAAGGCGGACATGGCTAATACCAGAAAGCCCAATACCAATACAATTGATGTGACAACAAGTGCACGTCCAACTGATCTAAACGCGTATCGTACCGCATCTGAGGCATCATAGCCTTTTTCACGTCGTGCTCGCAGGTATTTGCTAAGCAAGTGAACGGTGTCATCAACAACGATACCCAGGGTCATACCTATAACCACAGAGAGGGCCAGGCCGACTTCACCAACCAATAATCCCCACAGGCCAAAACCCATAGCTGCAGGTACTAGGTTGGGCAACATACTGATAAACCCAATTTTTAAAGAACGTAATGCAAAAATCAATATGAGTGAAATCAAAACCAGCGCGATAGTCGTACCCATTAGCATGCTTTGAATATTACGTTGCCCAATATTAGCAAACATTAGTGATGGCCCTGAAGCATCATAGGACTTCATAGTGGTCGTATTATCCCTTAGCCAATTATCTGCCCTTGCGGCTAGTTTAACGAGGTCTTTGGATGACAAGGTATCAATAGTCACGGTAAATTTCGTGGCCGACTTGTCAATGTTAATTTGGTCATTTAAATCCAAACCATAGGGTAGGGACATTTCGTAAAGTAATAAATATTGCGCTGCAAGATCTCGTTCATCGGGAAGTTTGTACCAAGAAGGATCATCACCATGCATATTTTTATTTAGCCGCTCAAAGACATCAGTGATAGTTTGTACATGCCGTGTTTCAGGTTGTGCGCGATACCATTTCGCAAATGCACCGACATCTGCCAAATAGTTTGGGTTGTTAATGCCACCCGATGTGCCTGTGTTTAGGGAGTACGATATATTATATAAACCTGTTAAATTGTCGTTTGTGTAATCCGTTGCCACCCGAAAATCCACGGATGTATCAAAGTATTCTGTAAAGACATCGTTCAATTCGTTTTTAGGTAAGAAGCTGACTAATACAATGATGAAAGCAAAAGAGCTCCAAAACAAGGGGCGTCTATTCTCAACCACAAAATTACCGAATTTAGCCATGGCATCACTGGATTCTTCTATTTTTTTCTTGGGTCGAACGGGCAGAATTGACATTAATGCGGGCAAAAATGTTAAAGATAGAATCCAGGATACTAGTACACCGAATGCCACAAAGTTACCCAAGTGTTGAAAGGGAGGGACTTCTGAAAAGTTCATGGTTAAAAAGCCAATTGCAGTTGTCAAACTTGCAAGCGTGATAGGTTGAAGGTTTATCCGAACTGACTCTCTGATAGCGGTTTTTTTATCATCCCCCAATCGCATTTGCTGTAGCATGGAAACCAGTATATGAACTGAGCTGGCAATGGCAATCGTAAGAATGATGATCGGCGCACTTGCTGATGGTGGTGTGATGGGAAATCCTAAACTGCCTCCAATTCCCATTGCTGACAATATGCTAAGCATAATTACTAATAAAGTGGCGAATGTTCCACTAAAACCTTTGATTAAAAAACCCAAACTAACGAGCATTATTAGAAAACTGATAGGCACAAGTTTTTGCATATCATCTTGAGATGCTTCTGAAAAGGCATTATTCATAAGCGCCATTCCGGTGATGTGTACCTGGAAATTAGGAAATTTTTCTAAAAATTTCTCTCGCAGTTCCCGTGAAAATTTTGCTACTGCAGGCACTTCTTTTGTTTCATCGACGCCCGGGAGTTGAATTTTAATATTGATTCCGGTGACATCATTTTTTGGTGAAAGTAACAGATTGACAATTAGTGGTTCTTTTTCGGCGACGGATTTAATTTTGGCAATTTCTTCATCTGTTAAAGACTCTGCACCTGATACCAGATTTTCAACCACAAGGTCATCTTCTTCTGCCCAGCTGTATTGAAAGTTGGTTATGGAGTCAACTCGAAGCGAGTAGGGAATTTGCCATGATTCTTCTGTCAACCATTCAACGGCAGCGAGATTTTCTTGTGAAAAAATTTCACCGCTTTTAGGCGTTAACACGAACAAAACATTATCATTTTTGGCGTACATTTTTTCGAGTGCATCAAAAGCTAAGAGTTGCGGATTGTCTTCACTAAAAAATACGCGGTAGTCGGTAGTAAATTTTAAGTGTTTTCCACCACTTGCTGCGAACATAACCATACCAATGCAAAGCACCAGGATTAGCCATCGGTATTTAATAACGCCGTTACTGAACACATTTTCCAATACTTTCATAGCGTTCCTCCACACTCTTAACATGAATACTGAATATATTGATAAATATTCAGTGTGTAGTTATAAAAAAACCGAGATAAAACTCGGTTTACCGGCATTAATGCTTTTTAATGCCTTCTATTATCAAATTAACAACTTGTTCTGCTTTTTTCTCAAATTCCTTATTGGAAAAAAGTGGTAAAAAAATGGGTACATCAAACAATAAAAGAGCGGCGTATATTGTCTCAGCAGTGTTTAGGACATCATCAACATCAAATTCACCTATCTGGTTTCCGTAGGCAAGAATTTCTGCAATCAATCCCACCTGTGCTTTAATTTTATGTTGAACTATCTCTGGCCTAGTACTCGACACTGTTTCGACTAATTCATTGATTTTAGGCGTATCCCGCATCATTTCGCGATTGTGGCGGTAGCCTTCCAAGGCAAAGATATGGAGTCGCCGAGAGGCGCTTAGATCTTTTTGTCGAATTGCTTCTTTCAGGTGATCGATACGGTTGCACATGCAGCGATCTGCGCAGGCAGCTGCAATATCTTGTTTATTTTGAAAATAACGGTAGAGATTAGCGGCAGACATGGATACATCGTCGGCTATTTCTGCCATCGTTGTTTTACCAAACCCATAACTGAGAAAACGGGTATTGGCAGCGTCGAGGATTTCTTCGCGCAATTTGTCTGTGTCTAATTCGCTGTGGCTGGCATTCATAGATTGAATTAAAGCAGATGAATCCTGAATATTCAAGAAAATATTCAGCGTTCAGTAAAAAATGTGAAGTGTTCGAGAGTTTTGCTCAAAAGTGCGAATTGCGGTATAAGACTACTGCAAAGAACTCGATGCAATTCGAGATATAAAATAATCATAATTTAAACAATAAAAAAAATAAGGCAGTAGCGTTATCTTTTCTCCCATTTTAGCCATGCATAACTCATGGCGATCTCACTATTCAGGATTCCTGTTATTCCTGGTGCTTTTCTCCGCTACTTGTCAGGCAGAATTATTTAGGCCATCAGATACCGTATTAACTTTATCGACACCGCATTTTAATATTCATTTCTCAGCAGAGTATCAGAAGATAGCGCAGGAATATGCGATTATTGCCGAACAGGTCCACGAGAAATTATCAGCTTTTTTTGATTGGCAACCATCAACACCCACGGATGTGGTTATTCGAGGTCTGACTGACAGTGGTGGTGGATACATGATTAGTCGACCGCGCAATAGGATCGTGATTAACCTAAATAGTCAAACGTTAGAAAGCCGGCAACGTGTTTTCATACATGAATACACGCACGTCATGCAGATAGATCAAGCGCGAGGCTTCAACGCCTTGGGTCGATTTATTGTGGGACGTATGCCGTATTTTATGCCCAATAGTCATCAGCCAGATTGGTTGGTCGAAGGGTTAGCTGAATACATTGAAAGACACGGAGAATTTATTAGTCATGGTGAACAAGATAATCGCTTCGATATGGCAATGCGGGTTGAAGTTGGGTCACAACTAAAGTCCTTGGCGCAACTTAACTTTGGCCGTGACTTAGTATCCTGGCCGTATCAAACCACCATTTATTTATACGGTAAGTATTTTTACGATTTTATCGAAGCCAATTATGGTCAAGAAAAAGTTGCCGAGTTGGTTTCCAATTATGCTGCTCAACCAATTCCTTACTTTGTCAATAATAACAGTATTAAAGTCTTGGGGCGTAGTTACAGTGATTTGTGGCAAGAATTTGAAGAATACCTGCATCAACGTTTTGATCCAAGCATAGAAGCAACTCGAAACGAGGGCGTGTATGCGGGACAAACAATTCGCTTAGAGTCAGTAAGTCAGCGTCCGTTTGTATTAACAAGTAACGAAAGCACCTTATTTTATACATACGATAATGGTAAAAATGATAATGCAGTTTATCAATATTACACTTATAACAATTCACATTATCGATTATTCGATGTGACCAGTGTTGGTTCAATGGATTTTCATGCCAAACAAGGTCTCTTATATTCTCAGCAACATTATGTTGATCAGGTTGCCTGGTTTTATGACTTATACATTTATGATTTTATCAGTAAAGAGTCCCGACAAATTACCCACGGTGATCGCTGCAAGAAAGCGGTTTGGAAAAATGATGGAAGTTTAATTGTTGCTATCTGTCACAATGCTAAGGGCGATTATATTACTGAAATTAGCCTTGGAGAAAAAACACAACGATTAATCTATCAATATGAAGATGGCATCATAAACAGTATTGATTGGCATCCGAATCAGCAATCACTGCTGTTATCGATCTCAAAAGGCTCACCTCGTCAAACTCAACTGGTAACGTTTGATTATGATTCTAAAGAAATAATAAAAATAACAAACGGTCCGGATGAAGATATCGATGCACGTTATGTTAATGAAGAAATAATCGTATTTAGTCGACTCAGTCCAGATGGCGGACAAAAAATTGTTACGCTAAACACAGAAAGTAGGATTGAGGCAGAGTTAACGAATACCCTGGGCGCTGCAATTCAGCCGCATTTTCAACCCTACACCAGGCAATTGTTTTTTAGTTTGTATGGTGCGGACGGTTGGAACCTGCAGCAAACTCCCATAAACAAAAACTTAAATAAGCGCATCGTAGAAACGGTATCTACTCACACCATAAATCAAGATCAACTTGAGACCAATGACAGTGATTATTTTAGTGTCTATCAACCAATTCCTTATCTTTTACCCACGCAATGGTGGCCATTGGTTCATGTGGGAAATGATAATAATCAAATTGGTTTTCGAACATTTGCTCAGGATAGTTTGGAACGCCATTATACCTATCTACAAGCTGAACAAAACTTGGATTACAAACTTCCCAAATGGGGGATTTCCTATAGTTACAATCGTTGGCGTACGAAATTTGAAATTGGGTCATTTGGCTATTTCTGGAAATTACCGATGAAAAATCCAGATAGCAGGGAATTACGACGGGTTAAAACTGTAGGCTTGCAAATCTCCCAACAATGGAAAACCTGGAACCGCTTGCACTCACTGAGTTTTTTCACGGCGAGAAATTATTATAATTCTATTGGAGTTATTGAAAACGATACGCTTTCAAAGACGAATACTAATTCTAATGGAAATTACAATGTTGCAAGTTTTGGCGTAGGTTACTTTTTTTCAAGTGTAAAAAAATATAATAAGCTAGTAAATTATGCGAGAGGTATTGTTATCGGTGCCAATGTCGATCGTAGGACAAGTGATGTTTTCGATGATTATTCTGTTGCTGTATTGAGACTTGATGGTTATCTACCGCTAATTGGTAGTTCTGTTTTATCAGTACAAACAGCATACGGTTTAAGCTTGCCCGATTCGACGATTGCATTTTCAATGGGTGGTTTATCTGGAAGAAAACTAAAAGATTACTATCGAGATGAAGTATGTTGCTTCGATAGTCCAAAAGGAACAAGCATTGGTTTTGGCGCGCCGCGTCATTTTCCAATACGTGGATATGTCGAGGGCTTTCCAGGTTCGTATGGCTCAGGAATTAGTTGGTTATCGGCAGAAATAAAAATACCAGTAGCGCTGATAGAACGAAATGTGATGTTCATTCCTCTTGGTTTCCGGCGTTTAAATTCAACCTTATTTTTTGATCTGGGTTCGATTCGCAATACTGATTCTACAACAACAATAAAGAGTGCTGGTATAGAAATGAATCTTGAAACAGCGTCCTTATATTCCTATAAAGCGACCATGAATCTCGGGTGGGCAAAAGGCCTTGATGAGTTTGGTGAGAGCCAGATTTATTTTCGGGTTGGTTCTGGTTTTTGAAAAAAACAACTCTAACACTATAGTATAAGTTAGATGGGTATCCTGGTTAAAAACGGTTCACTAATTATTCGTAATGAATTCTACCTACCTGAATTCGCAGGGTGATATTTACGCAATCAGTATTAATAATCGCTCGTTTTGTTTAAGTTTCCGCCTGATATTAGGTCTTATTTGTCTAAACATTAGTGTTTACTTATTGATATTGAACAACATCAAAAGATTCAGTACGATTGCTGATGGTTTTGATGCCACAAATAAAATAAATGCGGGAATTATTTCTTTATTATTTTCCAAATTTTTTTGTTGAATTAGGGGGATGCCGCCACATCCGGAAGCATAATGCTGGATGCTGCCGCCGCATGCAATGGAACAAGTTTAGACAATAAATATATTAATTAATTGAGGTATATGAGGATGAAATTACATAGCGTAAAGCTATCTTTTATGGCATTAGTCTTGGGATTATTTTCAACATCAATTTTAGCCGGTAGCGGTCATGCGCCTGCCAGCCATGGTCCAGCTTGTGAAGGATTTGGTCCGCAAACTCCCAGAGATATTGACCAAGTTAGTGGCACAAACAAACGTTTATTTGAAATCGCACCAAAGTATAGTGAAATGAATTTGTGTAATATTCACTTCCATAATAACGCTGAACATAAAGCAGCAGATTTTTCCATTTATGCGGGTGAAGGTGATCACGGTCATGGTGGTGGTTATCAATGTGGCATGAGTAAATCATTGTCTACTGCGGAACTAACAGCACCGGCGGGCGACGTATGTAATGGTTTAAAACCAGGTGATACGATTGAAGTTCACTGGGTTCACACATCTTGTGACATTAAACCAGGCAAAGGTTTAGGCTCATGTGTTTCTGCAAAGTGTGCCAATCCTGATTTGCGTGTAGAAACTCAAGTGTTCACAGTTGTTAATGATTCTGCTGCATTAGACTTCAATGATTTAGCTTATGGCGGCAACATGCAAAATGGTTTACATCAAGCGAAAATGTTGCCATCGGGTACTGGTAAACCTGTTGAATTCCTAGGTTCAACCACGGGTCCTAAGTACACAGAACAAGCTTGTTCTCCTTACCAGGTTACCTGGAGTGTGCGACCTAAGTGTACAAAAGTTGACATCAACAGTTTGGCGCAATGGTGTAAAGGTAATACCTTTGAAGAAGACCATGCGCACGGCGTAAGAAAATTGGTAACCAATAAAAAACTGCTTTCTAACATTAGATAAAAATTAGTTTTTTAGTAAAACAAAAAGGCCGGGTGTTTATAAAACCCTGGCCTTTTTTATTTAGCGATGATTTTTTTAAAATTCTGATGTATTAACAGACTATCTGGATTAAATGCTTTTAAAGCAATTAGTGAGATTCGTTTTCAAGGATAAGCTGCAATTTCGCTAAACAGGCCGTGACCAATAAAGCAGTGCCTCCCATGAATAAGGTCATGGCTTCGTATCCAAGCACATGATATGAGCCGAATATGCGGGATAAGCCTGAAATCAAACATATGGCCAATCCCAGAATTGCCAGTGCATTGCTACCATATTTTAAAGTGTCGGTCATTTGTAATCTCCTCACTTCTTGGTGAATAAGTAATTAGTTTAAATAGCTATTATCTAAATAACAAGCTAAACCTGCTTTAACAGGGTATGTTATCCAAATGAAGCAAATGGGTTTTAATGCACTACGTTAGCAGGCGCTTCAAACAGCAATCGTAGGTAAGTTCGATATTGTAAAAGTTGCTGAACCAATACTTGCGGATCTTTGGTTACCAATGAAAGGATTATTCCCCCTTCAATCACTGACGTTAGCATATCTGCAAGTTCCGAGAGTGAAACCTCAATGGTCATGGGATGTTGTTCCAGGATTTTTTCAAACCGATTTTGAAATAGCTTTCGCCAGGAAATAATGCCCTCAGCCGTCAAGGCGAGAATCTCTTCCTCAAACTGCATGCTTTCATAAGCAAAAGAAGCCACCAGACAACCAGGGTGGCCATTAGGTAAATCGGCCATTGCTTCTGAGAGTAACTTCATAAAGATCAACATTTGTTGCAGTGGATCTTCACTTAAGGAGTCTGCTCTTTCAAACAATGAATTAAAAAAAATATCATCTTGAACTAAATAGCGTTGGACGAGAGAACTTGCTAATTCATGTTTACCTGAAAAATGATAAAAGAAACCGCCCTTGGTAATGTTTGATTGTTGAATTATTTCGTCGAGTGATGTGGCAGAAAAACCTTTCCTTAAAATAATACTTTCAGCAACAGCGAGAATTTTTTCTCGTGTATTTTCACCCTTGGTGCCCATTAATTATCCTCTTGTGCCTATTTTACTGTACCACTAGTACGGTTTTTCATTGTAAAGCATTTGGATATGCCTGGGTAGACTGGCGGGATGTCATCTAACTACCTGAATATATGGATAAAATAAAGAAATAATGAAAAAAGTATTGGCAGTTCACTAGAGAAAATAGCGCTAAATTCGTAAAGTTATTTATACCAATTGGACGCTTTTTCTTGAATTTATAAACTAAAAAGGAGCAATAAAATGCCAACCCCAATCGAAATATTATTAGATCCAATCTCTCTTTTTATCTTAGCCATGTACGGAGTATTAATGTTATGGGAGGGACTTTTGCCAGGTCGGATTTTACAAAAAGTAAAAGGATTAAAAACGCGCGGTTTAATCGCGTTTGTTACTTTCTTTTATCTTTCAACTTACTTACCGCTTTACTGGGATCAATATCTTGTAAATTATCAATTATTTGATTTAAGTCATTTAGCTGTTTGGCAAGCCACAGTGATTGGTTTGTTAGTGTATGAACTCGGTGTGTATATCTGGCATCGCAGTTTGCACAAATCTGATTTTTTGTGGAAGACTTTTCATCAAATGCATCATAGTGCAGAAAACCTGGATACCTATGGGGCATTCTATTTTAGTCCTATGGATATGATTGGTTGGACGTTCTTGGGTAGCCTGAGTCTGACGCTTGTAGTTGGTGTCGATCCTCAAGCAGCGACTGCTATTATATTACTCACCACATTTTTTGCGATTTTCCAACATGCCAATATTAAAACGCCAGTTTGGTTGGGTTATATCATTCAACGTCCTGAAAGTCATACTATTCATCACGCAAAAAATATCCATGCGTTTAATTATTCTGATTTACCTATGTTTGATTTAGTTTTTGGGACTTTTCAAAATCCTTCAAAATATGATGCAGAAACAGGATTCTATCCAGGCGCATCTGGCCGTGTATTAGATATGTTGTTATTTAGGGATATCAGTAATGCGAGTAAAAAATATCATTCTGCATCAAACATAACATCAAACCTTAAACCTTCAAAAGTTTAAATAAGGAGAGTAATCATGACTAATTTCAGCAACGTTTTACCTCAGTTAAGTGATGAAAAATTTTTAACAGACGGCGGTCTGGAGACAACACTCATTTTTCATGAAGGATACGAATTACCTCATTTTGCAGCATTTGATTTGTTGAAAGACGTGAAAGGAACCGAAACACTGAAAAAATATTATCGTCAGTATTTGGATATTGCCATGGAGCATCGGCTTGGTTTTATATTAGAAAGCGCTACCTGGCGCGCAAGTGCTGATTGGGGAGAGAAACTGGGATACAGTAAAAGTGGTCTAAAACGGATGAATCAGTTGGCAATACAACTGTTAGCCGAAGTGAAAGCAGAATATACGGGCAGTACGGGCAGCATCGTTATCAGTGGCTGCATTGGTCCAAGGGGTGACGGTTACAATCCGTCAGAACTGATGACGGTTGAAGAAGCAGAAATTTATCATGCCGATCAGCTTGACGCTTTTGCTGATTCTGATGTCGATATGATTTGTGCTGTTACCATGACGAATATCCAGGAAGCGATTGGAATTTGTCAGGCTGCAACTAAACGCGGATTACCCATTGCAATATCCTTTACTGTCGAAACTGATGGTAAGTTACCCACTGGGCAGCCACTAAGGGATGCAATTGATAGTTTGGATGAAGTCACAAACAGTACGCCGGTATATTATATGATTAACTGCGCGCACCCCAGTCATTTTGAAGATGTTTTAAACGTCGGCGAAAATTGGGTTAAACGAATTCGAGGAATTCGGGCAAATGCATCAACTAAAAGTCATGCGGAATTGGATGAAGCCGAAGAGCTTGATGATGGCAATCCCAGTGAATTAGGAAATCAGTATCAACAATTGAAATCGGTTTTATCAAACCTCAATGTTTATGGTGGTTGTTGCGGCACAGATCATCGTCATATTGAGAAAATTTGTGTTGCCTGTTCTCAAGTTTAAGTAGAGGCAGGGTAAAATCACGGAGTAATTTTAAAAAACTCCGTGATTTTAATTGCTACGCATTAATTAGCATTGTCATATGATTTGAGATAATTAAATCAAATTTAACGTTTTTCTCGCCTGAAAGTGTAATCTGATTCATAAGTTTGGTGATGTTTAATAGTTTAAGATACTCGAAACTTGGGATATAAACCAATCAGATACGGAGAAAATTGCTACATGCCATTTAATATTAATCGCCTGAAACAGTCATTTACCGTTGATAATTCTCAAAAGTGGAACGCGAGTTATGTTCATTACCCCGCAAAATCTGAGAATAATGAAAATTCCCTCACACATTGGACCTGGTGGCCAACAGGCAAAAACAATTATTTTCCACATATAACCACATGGGAAAAGGATTTTCGAAGTAATCGATTGGGATCTTATTTAAAAAGTTTTCAGGTCTCATTTTATTTTAACGCTTTAAGCCACAAATTGGTTCATGTACATTATTGTGTTGACCAGAGAGGCAAGGCCCATTTCCGAAATATGGATTTGTCTCGGTTAACTGGCGAAACCAAACATGCGGAAAGTTTTGTTAATAAACATCGAAAGGCGTTTGATGCCTTAGCTCAGAGCTTTTTAGAACGCTGTTTTGCTTAGTCTGCATTTCATTGACTTTACGTTGTGTTTTCACATCTTGGTACGATAGGCGCGCGAGGGCAAACAAAGGAAAACGCTGTTAGGCTTTTCCCTTTCGACGTGCCTCTAAAATTGCGGCAATGAGAATAAGGATTCCACCAAACATCTCCAGTTGACTAACACGTTCGCCACCGATCCACATTGCGGAAATAACCGCAGTAATTAATTCCACAATAATTAAAATCGACGCTCGGCCAACTTCCATCTTTGTCACAGCCCATTGTGTACATAATGTTGCAAGAAATATCCAAATTAAAATAAACCCAATAACGCCGAACCACAGCGAAAAGGGGGCAACAGGCATTTGTTGAACATTGGCAAGAATAAGAATTGCAGCCATAAAAAAAGAACCAAGAAATATTGCGCCAAGTTTACTGGTAAGCGGTAAATTTGATGAAGCACGAAATGCAATATTATTCATCGAGAGGGCAAAACCCGATATTAAAGCAATTAAGTCGATCAGCGATGGTGTCGTATCAATAAGCTCAAATCCACCGAGCACCAGAAAAGCACCGACCAAAGCGAGAATTACGGCGATCCAACGTGTCCTATCAATATGTTCTTTGAGAAAGATACGCCCACCTAATACACCCCAAGCAGGAATTAAATAAAACAAGACCATGACACGAACCACATCGCCATACATGATTGCTGAGGTAAATGCGAGATTGGCAATTCCTGCCATGAAAAAAATAATCCAGATGTAGTTTTGTTGATCACGCCACAGAGGGTATTGACGAATAAACATCGGTAATAAAAGCAGTGCGATGACGCCATGCCCAACCAGGATTAGGGGTATGCCTTCAATGCCTGATTCACGAAAGTATTTAAAGGGGATCCAACTTAATCCCCACAAAACAGAGCCAATGAGCAAGACAATGACGGGTAATTTATTTGGCATAACACTTAACCACTATGAAGCCTACGGTTTTAATTTGCTCAAGCATGGTTTTTATTGTGAAGCAATTTGGGTTCCGATAAAAATATCAATGTGTTTATCCCTCATTCAGAGTTTGTTCAGTGTAATAAATTTACGCTGTAACTGTATTAACTCATCGTCGAGGAGCAAACAATGATTAAATACAATAAAAAGCATTTACTATCGTATGCGTTAGTTGTGATGATTTCACCCATGTTTGTTATGAGTGATAGCAACGCAGGAAACTATGACCACAGTAGGGGATACTTTGATTACTATGAGGAACCCGAACACCGCACAAGAAAAGAAAAACGCCGATCACATAAACGGCACGAAAAAAAACACCGAAAACATAAACATCATCACCATCACCACGATCGTTCACATCGTAGGCATCATTTAGCTCACCATGATCGGGATTCTCATCACCGACATCATAGACATCATAAACACCACCGCAAGCATCGACATTGGCCATTTAGCAATGCAGGGTTAGGATTTGTGATTCATTTCAATCGTTAGGTCTGATGCCTAAAAACATCCTGATTGGCAAGATTTGTAATTTACTTGAGAAAAGTAGACTAGAATCAATGTAGTAAGACTATTAATTGTGTCTAATTAGATTCAATCGGTAAGCATACTGCATAGCATTGAGTAAAATACTGCCAATAATTTACGGGAAACGTTAGGTTATGAAAAAAAAGATCACATTGAAGGATTCGGTATCTGGTAAGAGCATTGAATTACCCCTTGAAGAAGGCGCGATCGGGCCAAGTGTTTTTAACATCAGTACGCTTTACAAAGAATTTGGCTATTTTACCTATGATCCTGGTTTTCAATCCACGGCGAGTTGCCGCAGTGCTGTAACGTTCATAGATGGTGATGAGGGGCAATTATATTATCGTGGTTATCCGATTGAGCAGTTAGCTAAGAAAAGTAGCTTTCTCGAAGTCGCTTATTTACTGATGCATGGTGAGTTACCAACGAGTCATGTATACAGAGAGTTTGCTCACTTGATTGGTCATCACAATATGATCAAGGAGAGTCTAAAACGCTTTTATGATGGCTTTTATCACGACGCCCATCCCATGGCGATTATGGTGGGTGTTGTGGGATCTCTGTCTGCTTTTTATCATGATTCCATTGATATTCGAAATGCTAAACATCGTGAAATAGCGGCTCATCGAATGATTGCAAAAATGCCAACTATTGCAGCAGCATGTTATAAACACAGCATCGGCGAACCCTTTATTTATCCAAAAAATAGTCTAAGTTATACTGCTAATTTATTGCACATGATGTTTTCCGTGCCCACGGAAGATTATGTGGTAGACCCAGTCGCTGAACGTGCTATGGATCTTATTTTTATATTACACGCTGATCATGAGCAAAATGCGAGTACCTCTACAGTGCGGCTTGCGGGTAGCTCGCAAGCGAATCCTTTTGCCTGTATTGCATCGGGTATTGCCGCTTTGTGGGGCCCCGCACATGGGGGTGCCAATGAGGCAGTATTAAACATGTTGGAAGAAATTGGCAGTGTTAAGAACATTAAAAAATTCATTACCAAAGCCAAAGATAAAAGTGATCCATTCAGATTAATGGGATTTGGTCATCGGGTTTATAAAAATTATGATCCACGTGCGGCAATTATTCGAGAAACCTGTCATGAAGTGTTGGCGAAACTTGGCGATGCCAACGATCCATTATTTGAATTGGCGCTCGCATTAGAAGATGCCGCACTCAAAGATGACTATTTTGTTGAACGTCATTTATATCCCAACGTGGATTTTTATTCTGGATTAATTTATCGAGCTTTGGGAATACCTTGTAATATGTTCACAGTGATGTTTGCAATCGCCAGAACAGTTGGTTGGGTTGCGCAGTGGATGGAAATGATTGCTGAGCCTAATCAGAGAATAGGGCGGCCACGACAGTTATATACGGGTTCACCACTCCGTAATTATCCTGGTTAGGCGTTATTCATCAAGCAAAAAAGGATTGTGTAATCGCTCATGGCCAAATGTAGAATTTGGCCCATGACCGGGTACAAACTCAACGTCATCACCCAAGGGTAGCAATTTTTGCTTGATGGCATTGATCAAGGTTTGATGATCACCCCGTGGAAAATCTGTGCGACCAATGGAACCTTTAAATAACACATCACCCACAAATGCAATTTTAGTTATGTTTTCGTAGAAAACGATGTGACCAGGTGTATGACCTGGACAATGCAAAACAGAAAATTCTACTTCACCCACTGAGACAGACTCGTTTTCTTCCAGCCATAGATCTGGGGCAAAGGCATCTACGTGTGCAAAACCAAACATTTCTGATTGGCGGGGCAAATTTTCCAGCCAAAAATCGTCCTCTTTTTGTGGTCCGATAATAGGAATAGCGTAATAATCTGCGAGTTCGCGGCTACCGCCAACATGATCTAAATGGCCGTGTGTCAGTAGGATTTTGTCAGGTATAACCTTTAATTCCTTTGCTGCAGAAATCAAGAGATCGGTATCACCGCCAGGATCAATGAAAGCAGCTTTAAGGGATTTTTCACACCACACCAACGAGCAATTTTGTTGATAAGCAGTAACGGGAATTGAGCGATATTTCATAAGGCGATTTTAAAGAGTTTTGTGGTGACTTAAAACAGGCAAGTATGATTTGTTCAAAATGTCAGAACCATTCCACAAAATTAGTGCTTAATTAGTTGGTTATTTATCCGATGTGTATTGTGTGACCGAAATTCCATGGATTTGTCTTAAATAGTTGAAAAAAAGAGCATAATTTCAGAGTATAACGATATGAGGTTGCTTTTTATGTCGATTGGTTTTAAATTGTCGCTTACATAATTTTGGCTTCAATAATTACAGTAATAATAAGGGTAAAGGAAAATGGATACTTATACATTATTTACACGAACTGCAGATCATTTCCCTGTGCATTTACTACTTTGGGGATTTTTAGTGATTACAACTGCAATGGTTTTTTATTGGGCAGCCACCATTAAAAACGATATTGAGAATAATCCTGACGATAGCAGATTAAGTTAGTTTCGTTCTTATAAAAAAAGCCATCGAGTTAATACCGATGGCTTTTTTATATTTGGCCACTTCATCAAGCGTTAAACGTTGGCGGTAAACTTCCAACCGCACCGTTTTCAAACCAGTCAATAAACTTCTCACAAGAGTCTTCAAATTCTTTCGGCGCCCATTGCGCAAAATTCTTATCTGTATTCTGGATATAAGGTCCCGATTTACATTCAAACACCAAGCTATCTTTTTTCGTGACAACGAGGGTATGCCAGGTATCACCGGGAATTTCTACAATCACATTTTCAGAATTTGCATTTAAAACTTTACGATTTGCAATTTTCCCTGAATCGTCAAAACATAAAACATTTACTTCACCGCGTAAAATAATGAATAACTCCCAACGCTCTTCGCCAAAATGACAATGCGGCCTGACATAGGTATCAGGTTGCATAGCATTAACAAATCGCTGAACTTTGTCGTCAAGTGAGGGATGAAGATTATGGTTCATTCGTTTACGAGAAACCTCTCTTGCTTCATTGAGCAATTCCCCAATTAAACTTTGATCTATGCATTTCATTCTAGGTATCGTCCTCTAAACTTATCGACATAATTCATCGGTAGTCGCTGGCAAACTTGCATTGAATGGAATAAAAGTACGCTTCAAGTGCTTCAATAGCAAGTCATACATAATAAGCAGTTTTTTAATAGATGAACAATCCCACCTTAGTTCAAGTATTGGTACGGCTTCATACTGCATTATTTCAGATTGAATATTAGCTTACATACTTAAAGGGCGGTTGAAATGAATACCGTGGATTTATATTCACGTTGTAAATACGTCCTGTAAACTTGAAGACAATGTCCATGTTGCCTACAGAATCTAAAGTCAGGGTATTCATTTCAACCGACATAGTAGTCAGTCGAGCGTTGTTAATATGTTTTATGTGGGCATAAATAACTATTAAAAAAGACTGTGAGTCAGTTTTAATTTCATTGTGAGCCACTGACTAAATTGATAAATACAACAGGGATTTCGAAAAATAACTCACAATATTGACATTCTAAATATTAGGTCAAGGCCGAAGGTTTGATTTAGTAGTAAAGTAATTTTGCTTACTCTTAATGTTAAATAGTGAGGAGTCGTATTATGAAATTACTCAGTCAATTCTTCTTTGGATGCGTGTTATGTTTCAGTGTTGCTCAAATTAATGCTGCTCCCTACCTTTATACTTTTGAGGGATCGATTGAATACATTGAGGTCGACGGGCAATATCTTAGTGATGTTGATTTTGATGGTGACTATGCAACTGATACAGACACTTTCCGTGCAGGTGACATCGTGGAATATGTGTTTTTGGTAGATTTCGACTTGCCTGGGTACTGTAACGGTCCTGTAGATACCTCATATGCATCGACATGCACCGGAGTCAATATTGAGGATAGTAATACTAACGATTACTTTTTTGCGGCATTACATTCTGCTAATAAATTGGGCCCAGAAATGGAGGAAGGCACTGAGTTTAATTATGGCATAAATAACCAAAACGCCGGCCGGCTTGTTGGTGATAGTGCCATATTTGTCATCTCTCCGTTTAATGAGTCAGTTAATCAATGGCGAGCAAGAACTGATATTGAATCCGGAACACTGGTAACAGGCACCGACGCCTGGGCAGGGGCATTCGGAAATAGCCCCTATGGGCGTATTAATTCAAGCATGGAATTAATTTCCATTGAACCTTATGCAGTGGAACCAAAAAAGGAAAAACGACTTAAAAAGTGCTTTAAAAAGTGGGCGAAAGTAAAACATCGTGTGAAGAAGCGTCTTAAAAACAGAAAGCATTTTAAAAATAGAAAACGTCATGCTGAACATAAGGGGCATAGGAAACAGGGTAAAAAACGCGGATATAAATGGAAACATGCGCGTCATTAAAAAAGTACGGAAGAACCATTTATTTGAAGTTGATCACAAATCCTTAGAAGTCATAATGTGAATTCGTTCTTGAATTTGATGTGAACAGCCATTTGGAATTGGGAAAACAAGCCCAATTTAATCGATTTCTTCTCATTAACGAACTAATACATGGCTATGAGAATGACGATTTTAAACCTGTAGTTAAACTAATCATGGTTGATTGTGCCGGTACAAATGAAAATTCTTTCAAAGCTGGTTGTATTCAATGAATGAATGATTAGGAGAAATGTAATGAAAAAAGTTTATTTACCAATGTTAATGGCCAGTTTGATCTGGTTTTCTGAATCTGTTATTGCCGATCCTTACCTTTATACTTTTTCTGGTGACATTAGCTATATAGAAATTGATGGCGGATTTTATAGTGATGTAGATTTTGATAACGATTACTCAACGACAGAAGACTCTTTCATGGTCGGTGAATCAATTGAGTATGTGTTTTTGGTTGACTTTGATTTGGCCGGCTTTTGTAAGGGCCCATTGAGTACATCATATTCCGATATTTGCACCGGTTTGGATATTCCTGACAGCGAAACAGCAGATTATTTCTTTGCGTCACTATATTCAGCGACCAAGTTAGCACCTCTATCAGAAGAAGATACCGTATTTAGTTATGGTATAAATTTTACTAACTCTGGATGGTTAGTTGGCGACAGTGCGATATTTGTTGTATCTCCTTATAATGAATCGGTTGGTAGTTGGGTGGCGAAAACTGACGAGCAACCAGGTACGATGGTAATGGGTTCAGATGGTTGGGCAGGGCCTTATGGCAATAGCCCTTACGGTAGAATCAATTCAATGTTAGAGCTTGTGTCCATTGAACCCTATGTTGAGCAAACCTTTAAAGGAAAAAGAAACAAAAAGTGCATGAAAACAAAAAATAGAGGTAAAAAGAAACGCGGTCATAAATGGAAAAAAGTTTGTAAATAAATATCAGTTAAAAACCCATCTGGCCCTAATCCGCCAGATGGGTTTTCTTAAAAGTGCCCAACGAAGTTTGACAACCTTAGAATGACGGCCACTCAGAAAGAGGATGATAATTTTTATTTCATAAGCGTATAATTCAATACCTAGCGTAACAGTGTAAAGGATAGACTGGACTGTATTCAGCAATAAACATGGATTGGTTTTCCTTATCATTAATTTGTGCGCTTAGCCTTGCAACATCCGATGCATTTGCTAAAAAATATTTGTCAGACTATTCCGCGTGGGAACTGCTGTTAGTCAGATTCTTTATCCCAGGAATTTTACTCATTCCCTGGTTAATTCTATATCCTATTGGTGATGTACCACTGGTGTTTTGGGGCTGGTTTGCCTTGCTCATGCCCTTGGAGTTGTTGGCCATGTCGCTGTATGTGCGAGCCATTCGAGATGCACCTTTGTCTCAAACCTTACCCTATTTGGCATTTACACCTGTTTTTAACATCGCTACTGGCTGGATTGTGCTTGGTGAAAAACTGAGTTTACAGGGTTGTTTGGGAATATTACTGGTAGTCGGTGGTGCCTATTTTTTAAATATAAGTCAGTTAAAGGGTAACGCGACTAAAAACTGGCTGGAACCGCTGAAAGCCATCACACACCAACAAGGTGCCAGGCGAATGTTATTGGCTGCTTTTGTTTACAGCATAACTTCCGTTGGTGGTAAAGCCGCGATGGCGTATGTCGATCCCATGAGTTTTGGTGCCTTATACTTTGTGGTGTTGGGTTGGTTGACGGTGTGTGTTGTCGCGATTGCCCAGCCTCAGGCGATATCTATCCTGAAAACCAAAATTAATTGGCATTTGCTTGTAGGTGGTCTTATGGCAGTCATGGTTGTTACCCATTTCCTGGCATTATCCATGGTGGAAACGGCTTACATGATTGCCATAAAACGAATTAGTATGCTGTTCGGCATACTCTATGGGGCCTATCTATTTCATGAACATGGTTTGGGGAGAAATGTATTTGCGGCGGTTGTGATGATAACAGGTGTGGGATTTATTTTGCTGGGCAAATAAAGTTACCCGGGTCTACATGTTTTCTAAGATAATCTCTCCATACGACTCCAACGCTTTGAGGACCTGGTTTTTCTCAGGTGACAAGTTTTCCTGACTTTTTAATTCGTTAATCGTTGCGTAATATTCTTCCAAACTTAACATGCCTTGAATCTCAGAATTTAATCTTTGCTGACGAAATTCTTGCCAAGTTTGTTGTTCTTCTGCTGTTAATGTGTGGGGGAAATTACGCGCACGGTATCGAAACAACAAAGTCTCTATTCTTTCGTCATCAAAATAAAAGGTATTATCGATTAGATCTGCCGGCTTAGTACGATGAATTTTTTCCATGGCTGATTTATCTGATGAAGAGAAAAATGCTCCGCCATACAATTGAAAATCAGGATCGGTTTCGGCTTCGAAGGGATTTTCTTCAAACACACTTATGAGTTTTTTCTTTAGCTCGCTTGTATTGCGTAAGGTTTCCAAATGAGCATGGCTTTCCACTTTATTTATCATCAATCGATTTTCAACAAAAGTATCGATATGCGCAGGCACAATTACGGGGCATTTGTTAATGTGTACAGTTTTGAGAGGAATTCTTTTTTGACCCTCAGGCAGATCTTCCTGCCGAGTATATAGTCGCTGTCGAATTTCTTCAGCACTCAGATTTATTAAATCACTGGGGTCGTGGCGTAAATCAAAAACAATAATTCCATTATTATTGGTAGGATGCTGAAGTAGCGGCGCAACCAACGCAGTGCAGTAATATTCCACTGGGTACATGGAAGAGGTATGTAAAACTGGTTTAATATTTTCGACATCCAGTAAATTTGCGACTAAGCGTTTATTGCGGTGCTGGAAATAAAAGTCATACAGTTTTGGCTGTTTAGTTTTAATCAGTTTAGCTAGTTCAATGGTAGCGGTTACATCCGAAAGCGCGTCATGTGCACCTTCGTGTGATATCTGATTGGCAGCGGTTAAATCTTCAAGACGAAAACTCGGAGTGCCATCATCCTTTTTCGGCCAATTTATGCCATCAGGTCTTAAGGCATAGCAAACACGGACCAGATCAATAATATCCCAGCGTGAATTTCCATTTTGCCATTCACGGGCATAAGGGTCGTATAAATTGCGGTATAAACTGTAACGTGTGATTTCATCATCGAATCGAATACTGTTGTAACCGGCGACACAAGTATTTGTTTGGCTAAATTCAGCCAAGATTTTCTGCATGAACTCGGTTTCGGCTAAGCCTTTTTCCAAAGCAAGCTGAGGTGTAATACCTGTTATCAAACAGGCTTCTGGATGGGGTAAATAATCTGATGCCGGTTTGGCATATATCACCAGGGGATCACTAATGATATTTAAGTCTAGATCAGTGCGAATTCCGGCAAATTGAACCGGTCGATCATATTTTGGATTGGCGCCAAAGGTTTCATAATCATGCCAATAAATACTCGGTGTTTTTGATGCTTTGTTGGTTTTCATAGCTGCTATAATACCACTCGAAATCAATACAAACTATTTGAGTTTCATCTGCGATATTAACCACATACAGCATTCGAAGATTGTGAAGATTAATTAATAAACAAAACGGAATTTAAATGAGCGAAGAACGCAAATCCCTACATGGTTTATGGTCTAGTCGATGGGCATTTATACTGGCGGCAACAGGATCTGCTGTCGGCCTGGGTAATATTTGGAAATTTCCCTACATTACTGGTGAAAATGGTGGCGGTGCTTTTGTGCTCATCTATTTGGTGTGTATAGCAGCGATCGGGATTCCGATTATGATGGCTGAAGTGTTGATGGGCCGCCGGGGAAGGAGCACACCGATTAACACAATGCGTCATCTCTGCGTTGAATCCAGTGCACATCCTGCTTGGCAGATAATTGGCTGGTCGGGCATGTTGGCCGGATTTCTCATCTTGTCGTATTACAGTGTTATTGCTGGCTGGGCCTTATCCTATGTATTAGACAGTATCAGTGGCTCATTCACCGGCGCTAGTGCAGAGCAAGTGGGTGATCATTTTGGGGCTTTGTTGGCTTCTCCCGGCACTTTAATTTTTTGGCACACACTGTTTATTGTGATGACCATGGTTGTTGTCGCCCGTGGTGTTAAACACGGTTTGGAAAAAGCAGTGCGTTTTTTAATGCCAGCCTTATTTGTGTTACTTGTCATCATGGTGGGTTATGCCATGAACATGGGCGAGTTTATGAAAGGGGTGGAATTTTTATTTAAACCCGATTTTAGCAAGATCACCGGCAATGGAATCCTAATTGCCATGGGACATGCTTTTTTTACCTTAAGCTTGGGTATGGGTGCGATTATGATTTACGGGGCTTATCTCCCTAAAGATACATCTATTGCAAAAGTGAGTATCATCATTGCTGCAGCGGATACCATGGTAGCCTTGTTAGCAGGTCTGGCAATTTTCCCCATCGTGTTCTCTAATGGTTTGGAGCCTGGTTCGGGGCCTGGGCTAATTTTCGCGACTCTGCCAATTGCCTTTGGACAAATGCCGGGCGGACTTTTGTTTGGCACTTTGTTTTTTGTTTTGCTAAGTTTCGCTGCTTGGAGTTCGGGCATCTCACTCATTGAACCCGCTATTACCTGGCTGGTTGAAAATAAAGGTATTCAACGAGCAAAAGCCTGTGTTGTCGCCGGTGTGATCACCTGGAGTGTGGGTATAGGAACCGTACTGTCATTTAACGTTGCCAGTGAAGTAAAACTATTCGATAAAACCTTTTTTGATTTACTCGATTATTTAACCTCAAATATTATGTTGCCGTTGGGTGGATTAGCCATGGCCATCTTTGTAGCCTGGATATTGAGTCGGGAGTCTAGCCAGAATGAATTGGCAATGAACGATGGTCCGGCTTTTCGACTTTGGTTTTTCCTGGTTAAGTATGTTACGCCAGTTGCGGTAATAATTGTATTTTTCAATGCAATCGGTCTGATATGACGCATATTAATCGCAGTGCCATTGTGCCATTTTCCGCAGAAAAAATGTTTGCATTGGTTGATGATATCTCTTCTTACCCTTCATTTTTGCCTTGGTGCAAATCAACAAAAATATACAGTCGCGACGACAATGAAGTGAAAGCGAGTATTGAGATGTCAAAAGCAGGAATTCAAAAAAGTTTTACGACGTGGAATCAAAACTATCAATTCAATTCTATTGAATTAAATTTGGTAGAAGGGCCTTTTAAGAGCCTCAAAGGTTGTTGGAAATTTGAAGAGTTAAAACCTAATGCGTGTAAGATTTCTTTGGAAATCGATTTTGAATTTTCTTCCAAAATATTAAGCGCCACAGTAGGTCCAGTATTCAGTCAGATTTGCAATACACTGGTTAATTCTTTCGTTAGCCGTGCCAAGGAAGTTTATGGTTGAGAAAATTAATGTAGAGTTGGCTTACGCTAAACCAGAAGAACAAGTGCTTTTAACTTTGGAAGTTGAAAATGGTACGACGGTTGACGAGCTTATAAAACTATCCGGTATATTAGACCAGTTTCCAGAAATCGATTTGGGCAATACCAATAAGATTGGTATTTTTGGCAAAATTACCAAAGGTGTTACTAAGCTTCGGGAAAAAGACCGTGTTGAAATTTATCGGCCACTAATTGCTGATCCTAAAGAGGTTAGACGTCGTCGAGCTGCGGAAGGTAAAAAAATGAAAAAAGGTGGCGGGGATGCGTGAGTTTGGTAGCAAAGACCTATTTTTTGGGTGTTAGGAATTTATCAACTTTAGCCAATTGATCGTTCTCAAAATAAACGGTTACGCGTTGGTATTCTACAATTTTTCGCTTTGTGCCGGGTTGATTGGTAAAAACATAATCCCAGCGATTGGGATGGAATGGATCCTCGATTAATGGCGTGCCCATTAGGAATCGTACCTGACGTTTGCTTATACCGGGTTTTAATTTTTCCAATTGATCTTCTTTAATGATATTGCCTTGTTGCACATCCAGTCGATGGATGGTGCAGCCATTCAATATGACTAAACTTAAAATAAGCAGTAGAGAATTAAAACATTTAAGCATAAATAATGACCAATAAGTGGTTGACGCGGGTATTGTAGTCGTTAATCTACTGGATTTAAACCGTAGGCTTTAAATTAATGATAATTTGACATATCTTATGAAAATCGTTCAATCCTTGATATAGCCCAACAACTCTTCTATCCATTCTGGGCCAGTTTTTTTAATTGGTTGATTGGGGTGTAGAGCTTGCCAAAATGGCGCGACAATGAGTGGTAACCAGCGAGAAACATAGTGTGGATCATGTTCGCCTAATCTACCCAATGCATTGGAAATTCGGCTAGGAATATCAACCGTTACTACGTCGTTTTCATTGGGTTTTTGACAATAAACCGCGGGGGAGGTGACTAAAAATTCCCGGCAGGCTAATGGCCTTACCGGATGAATAGAGCAGGCACCATCTTCCAGAAACGGGCAGGCGACTTGTTGCGCAAAGTATTCATGACCTAATTCACGCACATTATCGTCATCAACGTTTTCTGGGTGGCTTAGAGTTTGCCACAAACCAGCCTCTGTAAAGGTCTTTTTGGCTAGCTCAAACTTTTCACGAATTTCTCGCTTTTTTACTTTAGGTAAACTTTTTATTAGTGTCGCAATTTCTCTTGCTTCGATGTCTGTAATCGGAACGAGCTGTACGCAACAAGCGCCACAGCCTTTTTCACAGGAAATTGTTTTGTCGTCTTTTAAAAAGTCGTTAACCGCCGTATCAACCACTTTATTTGTTAGTTCTCTGGCAAAGGGCAACACTGCATCGGGGCCGCTTTTACCTTCTGGTACACTAAATGATATCTCACAATCTTGGTTGCCAATATTCAGTTTAATATTGGCGTCGATGGAGTTTTGTGTTTGCTGCTTCTTTTTCATTGGAATAATTATTTGGATAGTGACTGAAGCAAATTTTAAAGGACTAGTACGCCGGATGCAAACGTTACCCTGATTTGTAAGATTGGTGCTTGAGGATAGTCTAAACTAAAGAATGATCTTATATTAAGAATGAGTAAATTGGCATATTATGTTTGAAAATCTGGACAAATACTGTGAACGCATAACAAACAGTTTTTGGGATGAACCTTTTAATGCCATAAGTAATATTGCCTTTATTCTTGCAGCAATTTCGATTACTCGATTCCTGGCACAAACATCTTTAAAGCCGGGTCGAGAATTTTGGGATATTTATGCCCTCATCGGATTATTATTTCTGGTTGGAATAGGCAGTTTTGCCTGGCATCTTACTGCTCAAGTCTGGGCATTATATGTAGATATCATTCCCATACTCGTGTTTATCAGTCTTTTCCTGATGAGTTTTTTGTATCACATATTACATTGGTCATGGCAAAAAATACTTATGGTAATTCTGGTTTATCAAGCATTCAATATAGGAATTCAAATAATATTTGGTTCTGAATTATTTAATGGAAGTTTGTTTTACTTACCGACATTTGTCTTTTTTTGTGTATTAAGTGCAGTTTTACTGCAAACGCAAAAGAACCTGGGTAGGCAGTATATTAATTTGTGTATATTACTTGCTGTTGCGTTAGGATTTCGTACAGCTGATATTGTGGCTTGCGATGGCTTACCCGTTGGTACACATTTTGTTTGGCATATTTTAACTGCGTTTATGTTATATAAACTTACGCAATCCTTGATTCTCTATAGATTACATCGGGTGTCGAAGTGATGTCTCAATTAATAATCGTTTTTTTCGTTGGTTTTCTATTCCTTGGAATAGCGTTTTTTCTTGGACCTAAAGTGAGTCTAGAGATTACTGAAAACTTACCCGAAATTCCCGATGATATTACTGCTTATCTTGAAAAGTCAGAATCACAATATACAGATATTCAACCTGATACCGAGAAGTCCGTTATCTGGGTGGATGAGAAAAGAAAAAATCGCACAAAAGTTTCTCTGGTCTATATCCATGGTTTTTCAGCAACTCGCCAAGAAGTATCTCCCCTGGTGGAGAACATCGCAAAAGAGTTATCAGCAAATGTTTTTTTTACCAGAATAACAGGCCATGGCCGCAGTAATGACGCTATGAGTGAAGTTAGCTTAAACACAATGATAAATGATGGTCTTGAAGCCCTGGAAGTTGGAAAAAAAATTGGGGAACAAGTATTACTAATTGGAAATTCCACAGGCGCTACGCTAATTACATGGTTAGCCGCCAAAAAAAATATGATAAATATTTTGGGGTTGGTATTAATGTCTCCTAATTATGCGTTAAAAAATAAGAAGTCTAAATGGTTGCTTCTTCCTTGGGCCGAATACTTCATTCCACTCATAGAAAATCCAACATATCGGTTTGAACCAGCAAATCCGTTGCAAGCAAAATATTGGACCTATGAATACCCCGTAAACGCTTTATTTTCCATGGTGGCTTTAGTTAGTGTGACGAGCAAGTTAAATCTGGAGCAGATAAAACTGCCTACACTTGTTTTGTATTCAGAAGATGATGCCGTGATTGATGTTGGTGAGATTAAAACGACGTTTCCAAAATTGGGTTCAGCTACCAAAAAATTAATTGAAGTCAAAGGAACACAAGGAAAACAACATCACGTTGTCGCTGGCGATATTCTTTCACCTGGGACAACGGAGTTTGTAAAACACGAGATTTTGACTTTTATTAAATCGATTTAGCAATTGGTTTAACATTACTAAAATGATAATTTCTCTTAAGTTAGAACCACGCATCTTTATCCTTTGGGAATGAGAAAATAAATCCAGGCCATTCATTTATCTGACATCTGAGATTTATAAATCCATCTAGATGACGATAAATTGGTCAATGTGAAAAATTGTTAATTTCTAATTTGTGTGAAGGATTGAAAGCATAGCTAAGGTAAAATAGTAGGAGATATACTTAATTAATTTTATTTAGATCGAAAATTAGTCTGATTGAGAATTGTTTATTACCAACATTGGGAAAATTACATGAAGAAATTTGTACTAAGCACTGCAACGATTCTTTTTTTAGCATCAATTTTTGTTGCTTGTGAAAAACAAGGAAAAATGGAAGAAATGGGTGAAAAGGCGGATAATATGCTCGAGGATGCCAGCGATAAGGCAAAAGATTTAAACGATGAGCTTAAAAAGAAATTAAAAAATGCCACGTCGGATTAATATGTAAAAAGTTTAATTCAAGCAAACAATAATTATTGTCATTATACAGGGAGTAAACATGTCTCGATTTTCTAATAAACTCAATGCATTTGTTTTATCAGGTTTTTTCATTGTAGCATTGGCATCATGTGGTGGTGGCGAAACCGAAAATGACCCTAATCTTGCAGATGGCACAACGAGCAAGTCTAAAGGTACAGTCGGAATCTTATTAACTGATAAACCTGCTGATTCCTCAGAATTCACAGAAATTAATGCTTCTATTGAAAAAATTGAATTAATTGGTGATAAAAAGTCAGATAAATCAGTCGTGCTTTTTTCAGGAGAGACGAAAACGATTGATTTACTGACCTTGAAAAATGAAGCCATCCCTTTTACTTTTCGAGATGATGTGCCTATCGGTTCTTATTGTAAAATACGATTAATATTAAGTGATCTGGAATTGGTGTTAAGCGACGATACACCAGATGATAATTCAGATAACGAAACGTTTCATCCTGATTTACCAGGTAATGGAAAACTGGATTTGATATCTCGCGATTGTTTTACGGTAGAGGAAGGTAAAGTCGTAACAGTCCAATTGGATATGGATGCGGGAAATTCCATTCATATCACTGATAACAAAAAAGGTTATCAGTTTAGACCCGTAGTTTATGTTGATGTATTAAGCCAGCACTTTAAAAGTAAAATGGTAAGATTGGAAGGGGATATAACTGCGGTAAATTCTGAAGATTCTACGCTTACAATATGTGGTGCGCTTCCTCAGTACAACTCTAAATCGAGCTCATGTGTAAAAGTGCTCGTTGGTGAAAATGCAGCATTTTTTGATAATGTAAATCATAGCGGTGCACCACGTTCAATGGAAGAGTTATTATCAGATGACAATGTAGATGCAACAGTGAGTATCGTTGGCTTTCCTGAGCATCTGATTAAAACAAGCGTAAGTAAATCAGTCAAAGTTCCCCCTGGTCATTACCCACCAAAAGGTCAATGTCGGTTGTGGGCAATTGGAGTTCCACCAGGTCAGCAGTCGCCTCCTGGGGATTGTGATGAACTAAAGCAAAATGTTTCTGATACGTCTGTGCTTATTGACTACAAAGGTAAGGTTAAAACTAAATCAATTTATATGATGGAATTGGATGCGCTTGTGGTTGAATTAGGTGAATTTCTTCAAGTTGAAGGTCAAGTAGCAAGTAATGTTGAGCAAAACGAATTTACCATTGATGTGAACCCAGGCGGTTCCATTATTTTTGATGACGCACTTAGTGTCGGTCTGCATGAGGATGATGCAGACATTAATGGAACTCGGGTCGTATCAAAATCTGGTCAGTTGATCGATATTAGTGAAATCGCTCAACCACGAATTGTCTCAGTTGATGGTGTGCTTGATTTAAGTAATGATGCCACAATGCTAAATGCGGCTTTGATTATTGTTGATATGGAAGTCTCAGCTAGTCAGCAGGTCACAGGTATTGTGTTATCGGTTGAAGAAGACGGTATGACAATCGAACCAGAATTGGATGTTGTGTGCGGTGTGGCAACTGACAGTTTAGAAGTTATGTTTGCCGATGACTTAAAATTGCTTAGCATTGTTATAACCGAAGATGGCAGTGAAATATCTACCGGCGGTGAAATTGCTGTGGATAAAAATGTTGGGATTAATGGCTATTGCAAGACAGAAGGCTATTTCACAAATAACGTTGTAATTGTTGACGATCAACGAATTTAATTAAAACAGCCTCCAGTTAAGCCACGTCAGTCTTGGCTGGAGGTTGCTATTCATTTGATTTTGCCTCACCTAAAGCGCCTACTGTTGCTATCATCATAACGATAATTGAACTTTCAGAGCTGTACTTAAGCCGATTGGGCGTTTTTCAACATCTCTTTCGCATGTCGCTGAGTTGCAGTGGTAAGTTTAATTCCGCCAATCATGCGAGCAATTTCAATTTCTCGCTCTGAATTCTTTAACTCAGTCATGCTGGTGCGAACTGTTTTTGCTTTAGTTTGCTTTTCAACTAACCAATGTGTCTGCCCCTGGGCAGCAACTTGCGCTTGATGGGTAATGCAAACGATTTGTTTGCGTTTACCTAAATCATGTAGCAATTTACCAACGACTTCTGCAACACCACCACCGATACCCACGTCCACTTCATCAAAAACCAAGGTAGATATTTTAGTGATGCTGGCTGTGACAACTTGTATAGCTAAACTGATACGAGACAATTCGCCACCGGAAGCAACTTTTGCGAGCGGTTTTGTTGGATTGCCAGGATTTGTACTGATTTCAAATGAAATTTTTTCATTGCCAAATTGGCTAATGTTTCCATTATCCAGTGTCAGAAGTTTAATCTCTAGAGTTGACTGGCCCATGCCGAGCTGCTTGAGTATTTTTTGGCATGCCGTTTTAAGTTTTTTTGCGGTTTGTTTTCTTTTTGTTGTTAGATTCAACGCCGCTGTGTCGTAATTATTTTTGGCAATAGAAATTTCCGATGCCAGATTGGATAAGGTATCTTCTGCGTTTAGCAGTGGTTCTAGGTCAGACTGCAGCAGAGTTAAAGTATCTAATAATTTATCAGGTTCACATCGATGTTTTCGTGCAGCATCCAACAAGGTTGCCATACGGGTTTCAATAAAGGAAAAATGCTCTGAATCAAATTGTTCATCTGTGATATTTTGGCGTAATTCAGCGGTGGCTTCGGTGATGTTTATCAAAGCATCATTTAACAGCGTACAAATTGGTTTGATTGTAGACGTATAATCCGTGATTTTTTCGAGATCTTGAATTGTCATTTCTAGCTGAGAGACAATGGATTTATCGTTATCTTGTAAAACATCTAGGTTTTCACTAGTGACTTGTTGTATGGTTTCTGCATTCGCAAGCAGTTTTTGCTCTTTGTCTAACGCAAACCACTCGTTATTACGAATATCTAACCCCGTTAGTTCAGCAATTTGAAACTGCAGAAAGTCAATTTTTGCTGCCCGTTCTTTTGCTTCGTTTTCAAGTTTTTTGAATTGTTGGTTAAGGGTTTTCCAGTAGAGATAATGTTCCTGAACTGTGTCTGCCAGGGGTTTCAATTGACCATAATTATCCAATAACTCTCGTTGATTATCATTACGAAGTAGCGATTGGTGCTGGTGCTGACTGTGTATATCGATGAGCTTTTCGCTGAGTTCTTTTAACATTTGAAGAGGTACGGGTCGGCCATTAATGTAGGCGCGAGAACCACCTTCGGCAGAAATCGTTCGTCGAAGAATGCATTCACTGTCATTATCCAGCTCATGATTCAGTAAAAATCTCTGGACAGCTTTTAATAAGGAGATGTTAAAACTTGCAATAATTTCACTGCGCTTAGCGCCGTGTCTCACCATAGAGGCATCAGCGCGATCGCCCAATGCCAGGCCCAATGCATCAATTGCAATGGATTTACCTGCGCCTGTTTCACCAGTAATGACAGTCATCGCTGAGGGGAAGTCTAATTCGAGGGAGTCAATTATCGCAAAATTATGGATAACGAGATGGGAAAGCATTTATTCAATCACTTTAGTGAATCAAAGGTGGCATTAAATCAGGAATTCTCTGGTTTAAATATATCAGCATCTATGTAGTTTAGGTTTCCTTAGTTGTGACCACCCCAATGAAGTTTGGCACGCAAAATTTCATAATAGTTGTAATCTTCTGGATGTAGGATTTTAATTCTATTATCCAGTTTCTTAACACAAATTATATCGCCAGCAATTACGCCGAGGTTGATTTGGCCATCACACGTGACTTGTGCGCGAGCATGACCACCGGTACTCACAGTGACTTCCACATAACTGTCACCATGCACAGCGAGAGGGCGTTGGCTTAAGGTATGGGGACATATGGGTACGAGCAAAAATGCATTAAGCGTTGGGTGAACAATTGGGCCGCCACCAGATAGGGCATACGCGGTTGATCCTGTAGGCGTTGAGATGATCAATCCATCCGAACGTTGTTTGTTGACATAACGACCATCAATCGTCGTGTCAAATTCAAGCATTCGTGCTTCTTCCCATTTGTGTACAACTACGTCATTGAAAGCGATACTTTCATTAATTTGTTCGCCATCGCGTAAGATGGATACATTGAGCAACAAGCGATCTTCTTCAAAATATTGGCCATCAAGTATCTCTGAGAGTTTTTGATTAATTTGCGAAGCGGGTATGTCGGTAAGGAAGCCGAGTGTACCCAAATTAATCCCAACCATTGGAACATCGTATTTGGCCAATGAACGCGCGGCGCTGAGCAGTGTTCCATCGCCGCCCATAGCGATAACTAAATCACATCGTTCTCCAATCTCTTGCCGGCTTAATGCTTTCAAATTTGTTGCACTAAAGATTTTAGCGGTATTTTCGTCTACGTAGACCTCGAGATCGCGTTCTTTTAAGAAGTTATTGAGATTGGTTAGGTTCTCACCTATGTCAGCATTTGCGTATTTCTTACCAATTAAGCCAATGGTTTTAAAATTAGCAGACAAGGGTTCAAGTCCGCTAGAGTCATTTGAATTTGTAGTCATATTAGTGTGATTAACTATCCTATTGGGCAATTTAATTCGAGGCCAACTTCAAGTGTAGCTATTAAAAATTGTTTTTCGACTTTAAATTTGAATCTAGGTTGATTTTTATCGTAATGGCATCAATTAACTAAGAGCGTCTAAATGCTCAAGACGACAGAATTTCACAAAGTAGCATGAACAATGGGCAAAGCCAAGCGTCTGTTTTCACTTCATATTTCTTGGCTAATTAATTGGCATATAAATATTATTGAATGGGATCAATTTTTAATGCATCTACTGAATATTCTTGACAGTCAAATTTTCAATTGGTAGCGTCAAATCCACCCGTCGTTGATGAATCAGAATGAGTAATAACAAGCAAAGTACAGAAAATCCTCTGCCACACCTCAGTGAGCGTGCTCAAATTCTGTTAAAAACCCTCATCGAAAAGTATATTGATGAAGGTCAACCAGTGGGCTCAAAATCATTGGTGTCTGAGTCGGGGCTTGATGTAAGCGCGGCAACTATTCGCAATGTTTTGGCTGATCTTGAAAGTATGGGCTTGCTTATGTCACCTCATACCTCTTCTGGCAGAATTCCCACTGATCTGGGTTATCGAATTTTTGTTGATTCCCTCGTTTCTGTAAAACCTGTGAACAAACAAGAAATGCTGCATATGGAGCAGCAGTTTACCTTTGAGCACAGTGCAAAAGAATTGGCGTTGACTGCTACCGGTTTACTTTCAGGTATTACCAGTATGGCAAGCATTATCATGCTGCCTAAGCGATCAATAAACGCATTTCGGCATATTGAGTTTTTACCGTTGTCAGATAATCGTGTATTGGCGATTAATGTGGTTAACGAGAGTGATGTTGAAAATCGCATTATTCAAACCAATCGAAATTTTTCAAGTCACGAACTTGAGAAAGTTGCCAACTATTTAAACTCTGAATTTGTAGGGAAAGATATTCAATCCGTCAGAGAAAATTTGCTAACCGAACTAAGGATTGCCAAACAGGAAATGAACACTTTTATGAGTTCTTTGTTAGAAATGGCAGATAGCTTGTTTCCAGATTCCGCTGCTGAAGAGGAAGTTTTGGTGACTGGAAAAACCAACTTGTTGGCTTATCAGGAGATGGGTGATACCGACAAATTGCGTCAGTTGTTTGAAGCATTTAAAGGCAAGAAAGATATTCTGGAAATATTGGACCAGTGCCTGGTTGCCAAAGGCATGCAAATCTACATTGGCGCCGAATCAGGAAATAATCAATTGGAGGAATGTAGCATCATCACGTCTCCCTACACCGTTGACGAGGAAATAGTCGGCGTACTCGGCGTTATCGGTCCCACCCGCATGGCTTATGAAAAAGTTATCCCAGTTGTTGATATTACTGCAAAATTATTTGGATCAGCATTGGAAAATAAACAATAGTCCCCATATACAGCCCCAGAATTAATTGAGTATGTGAAAAATCTTTTATTCTGGAGAGATAAATGAGTAATAACAATGACTTAGCAAATGAATCTGAAGAAGTTTTAGAGGGTTCGGTTGCTGAAGCTAATGAAGAACATGAGGTTCTTGATGCAAGTGATTCAGATGATCCGGCCCTACTTAAAGCAGAAATCAAATCCTTACGTGAATTACTTGAAGCAGCTGAGAAAAAAGCTGAAATAAATTATGAGCTTGCTTTACGGACAAAAGCAGAAGCTGACAATATTAAACGGCGTTCTGAGAATGATGTTAGCAATGCGCGAAAATTCGGCATAGAGAAATTTGCCCAAGAGCTTTTACCGATCATCGATAGCCTTGAAATGGGCTTGGCAGCTGCATCCCATGATAATGCGTCCGTGGAAAAGTTTCGCGAAGGCAGTGAAATGACTATCAAAATGTTCCTCAGTGCAATTGAGAAGAATGGCGTGAAAGCCGTTGATCCTCAAGGTGAAAAATTTAATCCTGATCTTCACCAAGCCATGAGCATGCAAGAAAATCCCGATGTTGAGCCGAATACTGTGCTCACCGTTTTTCAAAAAGGTTACACATTGCAAGGTCGATTAATGCGACCCGCAATGGTTATTGTTTCCAAAGGCGGACAGGTACCTCCTGAAAAACCTTCAATAGATGAAACAGCTTAATTTATATGGCTTTGAGTCTTGAATTATTAATCCAAGACCCAATATTTAGTGGCAACAGTTTGAAACATTTACAATTTATTAAAGATTTCTAAGAACGGAGAGTACCCATGGGTAGAATAATTGGCATCGATTTAGGCACAACAAATTCGTGTGTCGCAGTAATTGAAGGCGATACAACGCGTGTTATTGAAAATGCGGAAGGTGATCGCACCACACCATCCATTGTCGCATTTACGGATGATAATGAGGTTATTGTTGGTCAGCCCGCAAAACGGCAAGCTGTCACTAATCCTACCGACACATTATTTGCGATCAAACGGTTGATTGGCCGCAAGTTCGAAGAAGATGTGGTTCAGCGCGATATAGATCTGGTTCCTTATAAAATCGTGAAAGCTGATAATGGCGATGCATGGGTTGAAGCAAAAAGTAAAAAAATGGCTGCACCTGAAGTATCTGCCCGTGTTCTTCAAAAAATGAAAAAAACCGCTGAGGAATACCTCGGAGAAGAAGTCACAGAAGCCGTTATCACGGTACCCGCGTATTTCAATGATTCCCAACGTCAAGCGACTAAAGACGCCGGTAAAATTGCAGGTTTAGAAGTTAAACGAATCATCAATGAGCCAACAGCAGCAGCACTGGCTTATGGCATGGACAAAAAACCGGGTGATAGAAAAGTCGTGGTTTATGACTTGGGTGGTGGTACGTTTGACGTGTCAATCATCGAGATCATTGATATTGATGGTGAGCACCAGTTTGAAGTATTAGCGACTAACGGTGATACTTTCTTAGGCGGTGAAGATTTCGATACCCGTTTAATTGATTATTTGGCAGAAGAATTCAAAAAAGACAGTGGCGTAGATGTACAAAATGACCCATTGGCTTTACAACGTTTGAAAGAAGCAGCTGAAAAAGCCAAAATCGAATTATCATCGACTCAACAAACTGAAGTGAATTTACCTTACATCACTGCAGATGCGAGTGGGCCAAAACACTTAAACATTAAAGTATCTCGTGCCAAATTAGAGTCACTGGTTGGTGATTTAGTTGAACGCACTATTGAGCCTTGTAAAGTTGCATTAAAAGATTCGGGTTTAACATTATCCGAAATTGACGATGTAATCTTGGTAGGTGGTCAAACCCGTATGCCGAAGGTTCAAGACGCGGTTAATGAGTTTTTTGGAAAAGAAGCCCGTCGCGATGTGAATCCTGACGAAGCAGTTGCAGTCGGCGCTGCAATTCAAGGTGGCGTATTAGGCGGTGATGTTAAAGACGTCTTATTACTTGATGTAACACCTCTATCCTTGGGTATTGAAACCATGGGTGGTGTTATGACTAAGTTAATCGACAAAAACACCACGATTCCTACCAAAGCGAATCAGGTTTTTTCTACTGCAGAAAACAACCAAACAGCAGTTACAGTCCATGTATTACAAGGTGAACGTGAGCAAGCGGGTGGCAATAAATCCTTGGGTCGATTTGATTTGCAAGATATTCCACCAGCACCACGTGGTGTACCACAAATTGAAGTTACGTTTGATATTGATGCGAATGGCATCTTGAACGTATCGGCAAAAGATAAAGCGACTGGCAAAGAGCAATCCATCGTGATTAAAGCGTCCAGTGGTTTGTCGGATGATGAAATTGAAAATATGATCAAAGATGCCGAATTGCACGCTGATGAAGATAAGAAATTTCATGAGTTAGTCACTGCTCGTAACACAGCAGAAGGTATGATCAATGCAACTGAAAAATCAATGGAAGATCTTGGTGATCAAGTTGAGGCTGATGAAAAGAAAGCAATTGAAGAGGCCATTGCTGAATTGAAAGAAGCCATCAAAACAGATGATAAAGATGACATTGAAGCGAAAACGACTAAATTGACAGAAGTCTCAGGTAAATTAGCTGAAAGAGTTTATGCCCAACAAGGTGGTCCTGAAGGGGCTGCAGCTGGCGCAGCAGAGAATGCCTATGATGCAAGTCAATCATCAGGTTCAACAGATGCTGGGAAAGATGATGTTGTTGATGCAGATTTCGAAGAAGTTAAAGAAGACAATAAGTAATGTGATAGGTGGTAGCTTTATAGCTACGAGCTAACATTTTCATTAAAACTACAGGCGTGATGCGAATCACGCCTGTTTGCTATGGAAAAACAAATGGCAAAACGTGACTATTACGAAGTATTGGGCGTTGCTCGCAACGCCAGCCAAGATGAACTTAAAAAAGCCTACCGTAAACTCGCAATGAAGCTTCATCCGGATCGCAATCCAGATGACACAGAGACCGAGGAAAAATTTAAGGAAGCCAAAGAAGCGCATGATGTATTAAGTGACGAGCAAAAACGCGCTGCTTACGATCAGTTTGGCCATGCAGGTGTCGATCAAACCGTGGGTGGCGGTGGTGGCGGTTATGCCCAGGGCGGTTTTGGTGATGTTTTTGGTGATATCTTTGGCGATATATTCGGTGGTGGAAATCGTGCCGGCGGTGGACAGCGTGTACACCGTGGTGATGATTTACGATATAACCTGGATTTAAGTCTGGAAGATGCGGTTGCCGGTACCTCAGTAAAAATTCGAGTTCCTACCTATGTGCAATGTAAAAAATGCTCAGGTAGTGGCGCTAAGAAAGGGACGAAAGCTAAAAAATGTGATACTTGTGCTGGCCATGGCCAAGTTCGAATGCAGCAAGGGTTTTTCTCAATTCAACAGACCTGTCCAAAATGCCATGGATCCGGCGAGATAATCGCAAATCCTTGTGGCACTTGTCATGGTCAAGGTCGAGTTCAGGAACACAAAACTTTATCTGCGAAAATTCCTGCTGGTGTTGATACAGGTGACCGAATTCGGTTAGCAGGCGAGGGTGAAGCTGGTGAAAACGGTGGGCCTTCAGGTGACTTATATATACATATAAACGTTGCTGAGCATCCGATATTTGTGCGAGAGGACAGCAATTTATTCTGCGAAGTACCCGTGAGTATTGTCACTGCAGCATTGGGTGGCGAGCTGGAAGTGCCGACACTTGATGGACGCGTAAAATTAAAAATTCCTGCCGAGACACAATCGGGAAAAATGTTTCGGATTCGTGGTAAAGGAGTTAAACCTGTTCGTGGTGGCGCCATCGGTGATTTATTTTGTAAAGCCGTGGTTGAAACACCCGTGAATTTAAATGCAGATCAGAAAGAGCTCTTGCGACAATTTGATGATTCATTGCATGGCGAAAAACACAATCCTCAATCCCATTCGTGGTTGGGTAAAGTGAAAAACTTTTTCGAAGAAATGAAAATGTAAATCTGTTAACGCAAACTAGGAGTCTTTGGATAATAGGGTCTCCTAGTTTGAAGCTAGAAAAAATATCGCTAACCTTAGAATATGGCAGCATCGTTAAAGCATTCCCGCTATAGTTAGAGCGCCCATAATTCTTATATTTGACCTCTCTGTTTAAATACTAGTCAAAATATTCCCTGCAATCATTCAGAAAACAAAATAACACGCGAAGTAGAAGCAATTCTTTCATATTTTCCTTAATGAGCTTGAAAAACAAAATAAGAATCATTATCATTAACAATAACGTTATGATTAAGATATTAAGGATTTTCAAATTGAACAAAAAACTAATAATTATCTCTTTATTACTTGGTTTAATTGCTCCATTTGTGGTTACTGCGGAAGAGTTGGTGGTGTTTTCGGGCCGCAAGGATAAATTTATTAAACCAGTTGTTGCCGAGTTTACGAAAAATACAGGTATTAAAGTGTTATTACACTCAGCAAAGTCTACCGCTTTATTGAACAAATTAAAGCTTGAAGGCAATCGTACGGAAGCGGATTTGTTTATCAGTAATGATGCGGGTAATTTGCAAAAAGGCACGGAATTGGGATTGTTTGATCCATTACCTTCAGATATTGTAAATAGCATTCCTAAAAACTATCGTGCATCCGATGGAAGTTGGTTAGGTTTATCAGCTAGAGCACGTGTTTTGGTAGTCAATACAAAAAGTAGTATAGCTAATAATATCAAATCCGTGTTTGATTTGGCAAAACCGGCGTGGAAAGATAAAATTGCAATTACTCACAGTGCGAATGGAAGTTTTATTGCGGGTGTTACCGTTTATATGATGCAAGCCGGAAACGACAAAACATTGACCTGGATGCAAGGGCTCAGAGAAAACGCCGGGCGAAATGTTTATAATAAACACAGTAAAGTTGTAAAAGCTGTTGCCAAAGGAAAAGTCGATGTTGGATTGGTAAACCATTATTATATCTATCGTCATTTAGCAAAACATCCAGATGCACCGATCAAAATTGTTTTGCCTGATCAGGATTCAGGAATGGGTCTCGCCTGGAATGTTGCAGGTGTCGCAGTGTCTAAACACAGCAAAAAGAAAGATGCGGCATATAAATTTGTAAAATTTCTTGCTTCCAAAGCTGGACAGCAATTATTTTCTGAAGTTAACAAGGAATATCCTACATTGCCGAGTGTACAAACTGCAGCAGAGATTCCCAAATTATCGACCATGAAAGTTGCCGACATGGCGATGGAACAATTGGGTATCAATCGAAATGCTACCATCGATTTAATTGAAAAATCAGGTTTGCATTAAAATCTATGCCTAATTTTTTATGACCGCCATCGTTCAAATGCCTTCAACAAGTCGATTTAGTAAATTCAAATCGTTGGGCTGGGTGGCGGGTCTCATTGTTTGCATTACCGTATTACCACTGCTCTATGTACTTGGATATGGCTTTAGCTTATCCGCAGAACAATGGTCAGCATTGTGGTCCACTCGGATTCCCGGATTACTTTGGAACACATTATTTCTGGCCACCATTGTTGCCATATTTACATTAATTTTAGGCGTCTCCAGTGCGTGGATAGTCGCACGCCGCGAATTTGTTGGACGTAAAATTTCAATTTGGTTGCTTTTATTGCCATTGACAATTCCGACCTATGTCTATGCCCATATATATACTGTGATGTTGGAAGAAGATGGTTGGCTCGGTTCATTTTGGATTTCGCTTTTTGGTGAGGAAAATTTACCACCGGACATAACACATGTGGTTGGTGTTGGTTTTGTCTTAGCAATTGCTGGATTTTCATATATTTTCCTGTTGACGCGTGCTTCTTTATCCCAATCTTCCCGGAACCTGGAAGAGGCAGCAAGAATTCAAGGTGCCAACGCATTTCAAGTTTTTTATAAAGTTAATTTAAAGCTTATGCGACCCGCTATTGCTGCAGGTTTAGCGGTAATCGTATTGCATGTGTTGTCCGATTTTGGTGCCGTAACAATGTTACGTTATCAAACTTTTACCCTGAGTATTTATAATCAAATGAGTGGCCGAATGGATTATCAGGCTGCTGCTGGTTTAAGTTTTGTGCTTATCGTCATTAGTCTTTCATTTTTAGTTATTGAACGTTTTTTTAGAAAAAAACAACGTTATTTCTCTAGCTCCCAGGCAAAAAAAGTCGAACGACGACAGGCATCACGAAACGAACAATTACTGATTTGGCTTTGGCTGGGATTGATTACAACTTTCAGTTTTGTTTTGCCAGTGAGTTGGATGATTTATTTCAGTTGGGATTCGTGGCAACAAGATTATATTGATAGTGATTTTTGGGGATATGCATTTAATTCAGGTTTAATGGCGTTTACTGCGGCGACTTTAGCATTGATTGTTGCATTTCCTATTGCTTTTTATAATTCTCGGAAACACAGCAAATTAAGCCAAACTTACTTACAAACTGCGAGTTTGGGTTTTGCATTACCCGGTCCTGTACTGGCGTTAGGTGTGTTAGCTTTCGTCTTAGCCCAGTTGCCTTTTATCTATGGAACGATCGCTGCGCTTATGTTTGCCATGGTGATTCGTTTTTTACCACTGGCCGTACAATCTCAGGATGCTGCTTTGCAACAGCTGACACCATCCATCGAAGAAGCGGGCCGGATATTTGGTGCCGGCCCCATAGAAAATTTACGACGAGTAGTGTTGCCGATTGTGCGTGGCGGTATGGCCACAGCGTGGGTATTAGTTTTTATAGATGTGTTAAAAGAATTACCCGCAACCTTAATCCTACGACCTACTGGTTTCGATACATTACCCATACGTATTTGGATTGAAGCCAGCGAAGAAATGTTGGAGCTTGCTGCGCCAGCTGCGCTTGTCTTGGTGGTTGGTACTATGCCAGCCATTTGGTTGATGCGTAAGAGTGAAAAACTTGATTAAGCTTCCTTTACTATTGAATGAGTTATCTCTCATAACTAGGAAATAATATGCCAGAAACAGATCTGAAAAAAGCTGGACTCAAAGTGACACTTCCACGTTTAAAAATCTTGGAAATCATGGAAGAGTTTGGTAGCAAACACATGGGTGCTGAAGATATTTATAAGATTTTTGTCAATCGTGGTGATGATATTGGTATAGCAACCATCTATCGAGTGTTAACCCAGTTTGAAACCTCTGGTATTGTGAGCCGTCATCGATTCGACCGAGACAGTTCTGTGTTTGAGTTATGCGCCGGTCCCCATCATGACCATTTGGTTTGCGTGAAATGCACAAAAGTTATTGAGTTTGTGGATAACGTAATTGAGAAACGACAAAAAAATATTGCAGAACAAGAGGGTTTTGAAATCACTGATCACAGCTTGACCATCTACGGTTTGTGCTCGGAGTGCCAGAAATAGTGTTTGCTTTTGTTTAAAGCTATAATGAACGACTTGCGAGAATGACAAAGGGGTAATGTATGGCTATCGAAAAAATTAACAAAAATCGACGTAATTTGTTGTCAAATTTGTTATTTAGTGGCGGTGCAATTGCTTTATCGACGAATGCCATTGCTGGTTCGAGCAAGGAAACAGAAAGTGAAGACGATGAGCTTCGGTTTCCGGGTGAGCCAGCGAAACATAACGTGGTTTATCAGTTTAACAAACCGGATGAAGATTATCATAAACATGTACTATTTTCTGTGGGTGCCATGTTGCGTAAATACGGTGATGACATTCATATAATCGTGACGTGTTTTGGCCCTGGTTTACATATATTGGGGAAAAACCCCACGAGACCCGTTTCAAAAGAAACACGACAACGAGTTTCAAGTCTGAGCCAATACGGTGTAGAATTTCATGCTTGTGGCAATACAATGAAATCACTGAAGTGGACTGAAAAAGATATATTTGATTTTGCAACCGTTGTGGAAGTCGGTGCATCAGATTTATTAGAACTACAAGAGCAAGGATATTCATATATCAGTTGGTGAGATCAATTTGAAACAATTATTATTGTAGTCTGGGTGACATGTTAGTTAGGCTAGGATAAAACATTAATCAAAAACCATATGTCAGCATTTTCCTAATACTATTATTAAAAATTTTGAGAACACTATGATACGAGTAGCAATTACCGGCGCAGCCGGCCGTATGGGTCGCAGTTTATTAGAAGCGTGTGTTGCAGCAGATGGCTTAGAGCTGGGTGCAGCTATTGTTAAACCTGACAACACGTTAGTCGGAAGTTCTGCCGGTGACCTAATCAGTCGACCCGACATTCGCGTGAAAATTGCGGGCGACGTTCGTCAGGTCTTAAATGATTTTGATGTACTGATTGATTTTACTCAACCAGAATCCACGCTCGAGAATATCAACATTTGTGCTGAACAAAACAAACAAATGGTCATTGGTACCACAGGATTCGATGAGGACCAAAAGCGTCAACTTGAAGAAGCTGCGAAAAAAATTGCCATCTGTTTTGCACCCAATATGAGTGTGGGGGTAAACCTCTGTCTCAAATTGTTGGAAACCGCGGCCAAGATAATGGGGGAGGAGGTAGACATCGAAATCATTGAAGCCCATCATCGGCATAAAAAAGATGCGCCATCTGGAACCGCATTACGCATGGGCGAAGTTGTAGCGAGTGCCTTGGGACGAGATCTCAGTAGTTGCGCGGTTTATGGTAGAGAAGGCATGACAGGGGAAAGAGACCGAAAAGTCATTGGTTTTGAAACGATTAGAGCTGGAGATATCGTTGGAGAGCACACTGTTCTGTTTGCTGGAATCGGTGAGAGAGTTGAAATTACCCATAAAGCATCAAGTCGTATGACCTTTGCCAATGGCTCTATGCGAGCTGCAGATTGGTTAAATAACAAACCAAATGGGCTATTCGACATGCAAGATGTGCTGGATCTCAAATAGGCCGGTAATATTTACGGTCTCTACTCGAATATTTCTTTAACCAGCATAGACACTTGGGTAATGAATCAGTAAAATTCACGCCACATACATTCTTACAAACATAAAGCGAGTAAACGAGGGTTTTCTCGCTTTATGTCTATTCAGCGGGTGACAAATTGACACAAAAAGCCTTATTAGCATTAGCCGATGGCTGCGTTTTTTATGGTGAATCTATTGGTGCGGAAGGGCAAACAGTTGGAGAGGTCGTATTTAATACAGCCATCACGGGTTATCAGGAAATATTGACTGATCCATCTTATAGTCAACAACTCGTGACATTGACCTATCCACATATTGGTAATGTCGGCATTAATTCTGAAGATGCAGAATCTAAGCAATTGGCTGCGAATGGTTTAATCATTCGCGATGCATCTTTAGTCCACAGTAATTGGCGTAGTGAATATTCATTAAGCGACTACTTAAAAACTCACAACATTGTTGCGATTGCAGGCATTGATACTCGGCGTCTTACTCGAGTATTGAGAGAAAAGGGCGCCCTCGGTGGATGCATCGTAACGGGTGAAAATATTGATGAAAACGCTGCTATCGCCACGGCCAAAGAATTCCCTGGTCTTAAAGGAATGGATTTAGCGAAAAAAGTGACCACCCGGGATTCTTATCATTGGCAGGAAGGTGTTTGGGATCTAGAGTCATCTTATGCTAACGCGACATTGGATCCAAACGATGCAAAGTTTCATGTTGTCGCCTATGATTTTGGTGTTAAACATAATATTTTACGATTGTTGGTTAAACGTAATTGCCGTGTAACGGTTGTTCCTGCACAAACCGCTGCGAAAGACGTATTGGCTTTAAAACCGGATGGTGTGTTTCTTTCCAATGGACCGGGCGATCCTGAGCCGTGTATTTACGCGATCGATGCAATTAAAGAATTGCTCGAGCAATCGATTCCTTTATTTGGGATTTGTTTGGGGCATCAATTATTAGCTTTAGCCAGCGGTGCAAAATCTGTAAAAATGAAATTTGGTCATCATGGTGCTAATCACCCAGTAAAAGACCTGGCAACCAATCAAGTAATGATAACCAGTCAAAATCATGGATTTGCAGTAGATGAAGAAAGCTTACCATCACATTTAAAAGCTACGCATCGATCATTGTTTGACAACAGTTTGCAAGGTGTGGAACGCACTGATAAACCTGCATTCGGTTTTCAGGGACATCCTGAGGCTAGCCCAGGTCCGCACGATGTTGAAAATTTATTTGATCGATTCATTGCTTCAATGCAGTAAAAAACATTCTCCTTTTCTAGCGGTTTAAAACAAAACTCTATGCCAAAACGTACAGATATAAACAGTATTTTAATCATTGGAGCCGGCCCAATTGTCATAGGTCAGGCTTGTGAATTTGATTATTCAGGTGCTCAAGCTTGCAAGGCCTTAAAAGAAGAAGGTTATCGTGTCATTCTGATTAACTCTAATCCTGCGACAATAATGACTGATCCAGGAACCGCGGACAGTGTATACATCGAACCGATTCATTGGCAAACCGTGGAAAAAATTATAGAAAAAGAAAAACCCGATGCCTTGTTGCCGACCATGGGTGGCCAAACCGCATTGAACTGCGCATTGGACTTGGCGCGAGAAGGGGTTTTAGAAAAACATAATGTGGCAATGATTGGCGCCTCAAGAGATGCCATTGACAAAGCTGAAGATCGCGAACGATTCCGTGAGGCCATGAAAAAAATCGGCTTATCAACACCCAAGTCTGCTGTCGCGCATAGCATGGAAGAAGCGGATCAGGTACAAGCCCAAATTGGTTTCCCCGCAATAATACGGCCCTCTTTTACCATGGGTGGAAGTGGTGGTGGTATTGCTTATAATCGTGATGAATACGTCGAGATTTGTACCCGTGGTCTGGATTTATCCCCGACCAATGAGTTATTAATTGAAGAATCTGTTCTGGGTTGGAAAGAATATGAAATGGAGGTGGTGCGGGATCACAAAGATAATTGCATCATTATTTGTTCCATTGAAAATTTTGATCCTATGGGTGTGCACACGGGAGATTCCATTACGGTAGCGCCAGCGCAAACCTTAACGGATAAAGAATACCAAATAATGCGTAATGCATCGTTAGCGGTGTTACGTGAAATTGGTGTTGATACCGGTGGCTCCAATGTGCAATTTGCCATAAACCCTGAAAATGGTCACATGATTGTGATTGAAATGAATCCTCGGGTTTCCCGTTCGTCTGCGCTGGCATCAAAAGCCACAGGTTTTCCCATAGCAAAAGTCGCTGCAAAACTAGCGGTGGGTTACACCCTGGATGAATTACAAAATGAAATTACCGGCGGCGCCACGCCTGCGTCTTTTGAGCCAAGCATCGATTACGTGGTCACCAAGATTCCTCGGTTTACCTTCGAAAAGTTTCCACAAGCCAACGCGGTACTGACAACACAAATGAAATCTGTGGGTGAAGTCATGGCAATGGGAAGAACTTTTCAGGAATCTGTACAAAAAGCTATTCGCGGATTAGAAACCGGCTTTAATGGATTTAATGAGCTGGTCTCCAGCGACGATGAAAAGCGCGATGATATTATCAATCATGAATTGGCGGTTCCGGGACCTGAGCGACTCTGGTATGTTGCGGATGCGTTTCGCGCGGGTAGAGATATCGAAAGCGTCTTTAACACCAGCAAAATCGATCCTTGGTTTTTAGCACAAATTGAAGACCTGGTTAAAGAAGAAGAATCTGTTCGATCATTGTCACTTTCAGATATTGATCAACGTCGTATGTTTTGTATTAAACAAAAAGGTTTTTCTGACGGCAGACTTGCTAGTCTTTTAGCGCAATCAGAATCCGCGGTGAGAGAACACCGACAAAAACTCGGTGTTCGTCCGGTCTATAAACGTGTCGATTCTTGCGCGGGAGAATTTTCCACACCAACGGCTTATATGTATTCAACCTATGAGCAAGAGTGTGAAGCCGCACCCAGCGACAAAGAAAAAATTGTGGTATTAGGCGGAGGACCTAATCGAATTGGTCAAGGTATTGAATTCGATTATTGCTGTGTTCATGCTGCGTTAGCGTTACGTGATGACGGTTACGAAACAATTATGATTAATTGTAATCCGGAAACAGTATCTACAGATTACGATACGTCAGATCGTCTGTACTTCGAACCACTGACATTGGAAGACGTATTAGAAGTCATAGAAAAAGAAAAACCCAAAGGTGTCATTGTCCATTATGGTGGTCAAACCCCGTTACGCTTAGCCAAAGCGTTGGAGACAGCGGGTGCGCCAATCATTGGCACATCACCTGATGCCATCGATCGTGCGGAAGATCGTGAAAGATTTCAACAAATGATTAACAAACTTGGCCTTAAACAACCGGAAAATGCCACTGCCAGAAATCAGGAAGATGCATTAACATTGGCCTCAAAAATTGGATTTCCCTTGGTGGTTCGACCCTCTTACGTATTAGGTGGGCGTGCTATGGAAATTGTATATAACAATGAAGACCTGCATCGATATATGCGTGAAGCGGTTTCCGTTTCCAATGATTCACCTGTATTGCTCGATCGCTTTTTGGATGATGCCGTCGAAGTTGATATAGATGCGATTTCGGATGGAGAATGTGTGGTTATCGGCGGTATTATGGAACATATTGAACAGGCAGGAATTCATTCAGGAGATTCCGCTTGCTCACTGCCACCTTATTCATTGTCTGAGTCGATTCAAAACAAAATTCGCGATCAAATCGCGGCGATGGCAAAAGAGCTGGGCGTAGTTGGATTAATGAATACCCAGGTAGCAGTAAAAGACGATGAGATTTACATTATTGAAGTCAATCCGCGCGCATCGCGAACCGTACCGTTTGTTTCAAAAGCGGTGGGGATACCCTTAGCTAAGGTGGCGGCTCGATGCATGACAGGAAAATCGCTCGCAGAACAGGATAAAACCAAGGAAATTATTCCCTCGTTTTATTCTGTTAAAGAAGCCGTTTTCCCCTTTAATAAATTCCCTGACGTTGACCCAGTCTTAGGACCTGAAATGCGGTCTACTGGTGAAGTGATGGGAATCGGCAAAGACTTTGGAGAAGCGTTTGCAAAAGCACAACTAGGGGCAGGCGAGTCTTTACCTCAAAGTGGCGTCGCGTTTCTCAGTGTGAAAGACAGCGACAAAGATAAAGCAGTTAACGTTGCCAAACAACTTGATCAGTTAGGGTTTGATGTTTGGTGTACTGCCGGGACTGCGAAAATATTATCCGATGCTGGTGTCAGTATAACAATTGTCAACAAAGTTACTGAAAGTCGTCCGCATATTGTTGATAAACTGAAAAATGACGAAGTTAATTTTGTTATCAATACCGCACAAACAAAACAGGCTGTTGAAGACTCGTTTGAACTACGACGAGCTGCAATTCAGCATAAAGTTACATACACAACAACGATTTCAGGAGCCCTTGCTACCTGTCAAGCATTGAAGCGGTTAGATAATCGCGAAGTAAATCGTCTACAAGATATTCACAAGGAGCTTAGCATATGAATAAAGTGCCGCTAACTGTACACGGGGCAGAGAGATTAAAAGAAGAATTAAAAGAGCTTAAGTCAGTCGCGAGACCTCGAGTGGTGAGCGCGATTGCCGAAGCCAGAGCACATGGTGATTTAAAAGAAAATGCAGAGTATCACGCGGCAAAAGAGCAGCAAGGATTCATAGAAGGACGAATCGCTGAAATTGAAGGTAAACTTGGCAATGCACAAATTATCGATGTCAGGGATTTAAATCCAGGCGGTAAAATTGTATTTGGTACAACAGTAGAGCTTTCTGATGAAGGTACCGGTGAGGAAGTTACTTACCAAATTGTGGGAGATGATGAAGCTGATATAAAACAAGGTAAGATTTCTGTCAGTGCACCGATTGCACGTGCTTTAATAGGTAAAGAAGAGGGTGATTTTGCGGAAGTGCAAACCCCGGGTGGATTGAAGGAATTTGAAATTCTCGCTGTACGTTATGAGTAATTGAAAATTTAAGAAGGCCTTTTAAATAAATGAATTGTCATTCTTAGCAATGTGCTAGCGTTGGTTAACACGAATACAGCTACTTTGTATCGTTTTTTTGAATTGATTACTTTGTAAAAAAGATTAAGGTAAGAAAGGTTTAGGCTTGTTTTTTATCAATTAGCGACAGGCTATATTCCACATACCATTCCTCAAAATCCACATTGGGTAAAGGCCGGCTTATGTAATAGCCTTGAATTACATCGCAATTCATATTCTCCAATATATTCCAGCTTTCTTTATCCTCCACACCCTCAGCAACTACGGATAAACCCAAATTATGTGCCAAATCAATGGTGGATTTTACGATGGAAACATCACTTTCATCTCTGACGATGTTCATAACGAAGGAACGGTCGATTTTCAATTCATGGACTGGTAAATTTTTCAAATAAGCTAATGACGAATACCCTGTTCCAAAATCATCAATGGCAATTCTAATGCCCATACTGTTAAGCAAAGACAACACCCCTGCTGCCAGTTTGGGATTTGCCATCATGGCGCCTTCTGTAACCTCCAAAATTAGTTGATGCGGTTCTAAATCTGAACTATCCAATAAGAATTTGATGATTGTTACAAGGTGAGGATTTTGCAAATTAAATGCAGAAAGATTAACGGCAACGCCGATATCAATACCTTCTTTTTTCCATCTGGATGCTTGAGTGATGGCGGTATTGATGACCCATTCAGTTAGCGGATGAATTAACCCGGATTGTTCAGCGGCTTCAACAATTAATTCGGGTGAGATGAATCCTTTTTCGGGATGAATCCATCGTAATAGCGCTTCGCACTCAATAACTTTTCCATCATGTACACTGACTTTAGGCTGATAATACAAATTTAGCTCATTATCATTAATTGCATTCTTAAGATCAGCAGACAGTGAAATATTAGTGACAGTATTACTGTCTTCTTTAGCGTTGTAAATGGAATGGCCGAGATGCCCGCGTTTGGCAACGTACATAGCTACATCAGCATGTTTAATCAGTTCGGTACTGTCTTCCCCGTGTTCAGGATACATGGCAACGCCTTCACTACAGCCAATTAATAATTGATGAGTTTCAACTTGAAACGGCATAGTCATGGCGTTGGTAATTTTGTTGGCTACGACTTTTGCACCTTCCAAATCTACATCATTTAACAGTATGGCAAATTCGTCACCGCCCAGACGAGCAATGGTATCAGTATCTCGTAATACATTTGTAAGACGACTACTGACATCCTGTAGCAACAAATCCCCAATGTGATGGCCCAATGTATCATTGATTTCTTTAAAGCGATCAAGATCCATCATTATTATGGCTGGTTTTGTTTTGTTACGATGTGATTCTTTCACTAATTGTTGCAATCGATCTAATAATAAAACTCGATTGGGTAAACCAGTGAGCGCATCATGTAACGCTTGGTGTCTTAATTCTGATTGTCGCTGACGTACCTGGTTTTGCATATTCACAAACGCGTCCATCAGTGAATACATTTCAAAATATTTTTGTTTTGGTAGATTCTCAATTTCATCACTACCAGCTTCGCCTTTTAACGCGTTAGTCAATCGGTTTAACGGAACCAGCAATACACGATTGATAGCAATATAAACAATTAAGATAAGTATCACGGAGACCACAGCGAGTGCATATATACTGAATGCCAGATTCTCTGTTGTATTGGAGAGTAAAGCGAAATCCTGGGTTGACAATTTCTTGATGTCTTCTTCAATATGTTGAATGGAAGTCCAGGTCTTGTCCATAATGGGTTTGATATTATTACTTAATAAATCTGCATCGGATCGCCAAAATCCAGATTCGTATATTCGCAAAACCTCATCTAAACTTTTACTCCACTCGTCTAGCGATGCCCGCATAGCTTTAATAGATTCTACCGATTGAAATCCCACAGTTCTACCGTTTTTGATGAGAATTTCCATTTCAGTCATTTTCGATTCTAAATCATTTCGAAAGAGCTTGATGTCTCTGACTTGCACTGCTAGCGAGGAATCATCAAGGCTGCCAACCAGATTAGAAAAATACATCCGAAACGCGTTTACCATTTGAGACCAAATGTAACGTGCAGCCATTATTTTTTCGTACTCTAATTTTCCATCTTTGGTATCTAGCTCTTCTGATAATTCTGCTAGCGCTAAGTTAGTAGCAGTTAGAAATTGGCTACTATTGGGCAACATTTTTTCTCGAATAACGACAAACGCCGGATACTGTTTGTCAGCATCTAATCGAATAGCCATCAGATTATTTACAGCGCTTTCGAGGCTATTGATAGATTGTACAAGTGATATCAAATCGCTTCGAGATTTAGAAGTAGATGCCCAATTTAGTTCAATTAGAGAATTTGTTGTTTTTTTTGCTTCCGAGATCGCATTGGAGAATGAATATGAGTAGGATTTTTCGTGAGGAAAAAGTAGAAAATTTTCTAGCGCAGAACGGCTGTTCCAAATATTGTTTTTTATGTATCGTGTTTTGCCAAGAATTAGAGATCGTTCTTTGATGTTGTTGAAGAATGTATCTTGTTTGTTTTTAGCATTGGAATTAGCAAACCATGCCACAGTCACGACAACAACTGCGAGCAGAAAAGAAAAAATCGCATAACGTTTTTTTAGGCTGTACATAACGAATAAATCAAACCCTAAAAGAGCCTAGTATCATGGCATGTGTATCTTTTTAAAAAACTTAAGTGAGTTATAGGATCTTGAGATCATTCAACTAAAACGTACTTTTCTCATGGATGAAGTCTATAACTCGTATTCTTATTTATCTTGCATAATATCGGCAGCAATATTCTGTTTCTGAAGCGATGTGTCGTACTTTTGTTGAATTATGATTGGGGAATTAGTGGCCATTTATACGAAGGTTATTTAACGATCAACAACAGCAATGTGAAATTAATCAGAGTTATATCAAGGAGATAATTGAGTCTTTTAATTCCGAGTTATCATTTACTTAGGAGGGGAAAATGACAGGCGACTTGGTGACCAGGTGACAATTCCCTGAGTATGGGTTTTGAATTAGCAGTGGTGCAGACGTCTGGTTGGCTATTTTGTTGATATTGTGTACATCTTGGAGCAAAACGACATCCCTGTTTAGGTCGCTCAAAATCGTGTAAACCGGATCGAATATCGTGCCTTTGGTTCTGGATTTGCTGAACTTCACGATTGCTTAAATGAGAATTCCATAACATTCGAGTGTAGGGGTGTGCTTGAGTTTGACTAATTTGTTCTGACGTTCCCATTTCGATGATATTACCCAAGTAAAGAACAATAATACGATGGCACGTTTGCTCTACTAGCTGCAAATCATGAGATATTAATAACATGGATAGTTGATGTTCTTGCTGCAATCGAGCAATCAGTTTCATAATGATGGTTTGCGTGTAACTATCCAGGCCGGTAGTTGGTTCATCTGCAATTATAATTTTAGGTTTAAGTGCGAGTACGGCAGCAATGGCAACTCGACGTTTTTGACCACCGGAAAGTTCGGCAGGGTATCTATGCAAAATATCACTCTCTAAATTAACCTCCTTTATCAGTTGGTTGAGCGTTTCGAATTGTTTTTGAGGGGGTTGCTTTTTATTTCTCTGTAGTATTTCAATTAGAATTTGCTGAATGCTCATGTTTGGATTGAGCGCCGCATCCAAATCTTGAAAGATCATTTGGATGTTATGCCTATGTTTTCGGAATTGTCTGTCACTGAGTTGCGAGATGTTTATTCCAAACAGGTTAATGGATCCATCATTAATATTGGTGAGTTTGATTATACTTTTTCCAATGCTTGTTTTGCCAGAACCAGACTCACCAATAAGCCCTAACATTTCGCCTCTCGCCAAAGTAAAACTAACGTCATCAATAACCGGTAAGACATTGGTTTGATTTCCAATTCGAGGTAGTAAACCTTTTGGTTTATAGGTTTTAACGAGCTTATTTACCTCAAGTATGGTCTTAGTCATGAAGTTGCCCCCAACATCGAATACTGTGTTGTTGGGTTAAAGGAATCAAATCAGGCATTTGATTATCACATTTAGCATCAGGAATAGTATGTTTAAGTTTGCACTGATTTGAAAAGGAACAACCAGAATAATTCGTAGAATCTTCTATTGCTTGATTTTCGGTATCGACGTACCCAAACGCATTGGCATCCAGTAATCGCCTGGTATAAGGGTGACTATTTTCTCTCGTGCTATTTAGAATGATGTTTGTTGGACCTTGTTCAACAATGCGGCCTTTATAATAGACTATGATATTATCAGCTAATTGTTTTATGACATTTAAATCATGACTAACGACAATCATACTGACAAGCGATTCGGCTCGTACAGTTCGTAGTAAATCGACTATGTCGGCTTGTATGGTTGCATCCAAACCTGTTGTTGGTTCATCTGCAATTATAATTGAGGGTTGTGATGCAAGTGCCATGGCGATCATAGCCCGTTGACACATTCCACCCGATAAGCCATAAGGATTATTGTTATAACGTATCTCGGGAGCTTCTATTTTAACTTTCCGTAACCACTCTATCGCGACTGATTTCGCTTCCTTTTTAGATGTAATTGACGTATGCAAGCGAATCATTTCGTTAATTTGATTACCAATACTATAGAAAGGATTAAACGCAAGTTTGGGATTTTGAAAAATCATAGATATTTCTTTGCCACGTACGCGTTTATAATGTAATTCTCTGCGTTTTTTCCACTGATTTTCCGATTTCACGGATGCTTGCTGATCTTTTTTCAAAATAATAAATTGCTCAATATCCTGCAATAAGTTTTGAGAAATGCTTGAAGTATTTAAATTGATCGAGCCGCTCACAATACCTGGAAGCTTATCAATCAATCCCATCAACGAAAGTAATGTGATACTTTTACCACTGCCGCTTTCACCGATAATTCCCAGACTTTCATTACGACTCAATGAAAAATTTACGTCTTGGATTGCTACAGTATTTTTATCCGTGGACTCGTTGTAGAACTCTACGGTTAAATTGTTAACCTCAAGTAAGGGTTTAATCATGGCTGTTGTGACTTATCTAGAATACGGATTATGACGTGATTCAAGAGATATAGAGCAGATAATACCAACATAATAGCTAAGGCAGGAATAGTTGACGACCATATATCGCCTTGTAACAGATAATTAGCCCCTGATTGAACCATGTTGCCCCAGGACGAAAGTGGTTCTTGAACACCAAAACCAAGATAACTTAAACTGGTTTCCATCAATATGGCTTCACCCATTGTGAGCGCAGATTGAGATATCAGTAATGCTCGACAGTTATACCAAAGCAAATGTTTAAAAATAATGGTATGAAGTGGAGCGCCACTGGCTTTGGCAAAGTCAACAAAACTTTTTTCTCGCAATATATCAATCCGACTTGAAACCAAATTGGCGACAGAGGGTATACTACTAATTCCAATAATTGCCATAATGATATAAATATTTGGTTCAAATATGGCAATTATGAATAAAACTAAAACCAACCTCGGCAAAGTTTGTAATAATCCATTGGTAAAATATAAAGAATTTCGAACACTTCGTCGTGCATAGACTGAAAATGCTCCTACAATTGACCCAAAAAAAATTGCGATTGAAACTGCCAGAATACCGGGTAAAAAATACGCTTGCACGCCGAGTATTAGCCGGGTCAAAATATCCCTACCCAAAAAATCTGTACCCAGGTAATGAGAACCCTGTAAAGGTGGTGTAAGTAACATATCTAATTGCATATCATCGGGATCAAACGGCGTAATATCAAATACGGCGCACACATAAGCAATGACTACTAGCAATAAGATGCCGAGCGAATATGCGAGTTTAAGTTTGTCACTGGTTCGAATAAGAGAAAATGTTGATCGTCGTCGACGAATTGAATTATGGGGTACCTGAGTTCCTGCCATTTTATTGATGAGAAGCTCTGGGATTGAGTAATATATACATGAGGCGAGTAATAAAATGGGTAAACCGTATCAACGTTGCAGAGACCAGGACTGCAGAAAGCAAAAGTGCAACATCCCGATCTTGTGCTGATCGCCATATTATTCTACCGAGCCCCGGCCAATTGAATATTTGTTCTACAATAATACTTGCGCCAAATAAATAAGCCAAACGGTTACTAAAAAGTGTTAAAACAGGGAAAATAATACCTTCCTTCGTGGCATGTCGCATCATTGATGCACCTTTGGCCCGTGCATATAACACATATTCTTCGTTAAGTACGCGACGTAACTCACTACTAATGAGTTGAATCACTTCAATTAATACCCCGCTACCTAAACTCAGTAATAACACGGGTAATATAAATTGACTTAAGGTTAGATCGTCGAAATCTGATGCTAAAGGAAAAAAATTAAACCACTTCCCGGAGTAATATATGGCAATATAAGATAACCAAAAAAGTGGCAGTACAGAAAGTAAATGGAGTAACACATTCGTAGGTTGACTAAGAATTTTTAGTTTATTATTAGTGGTAAGTAGAGCAATGGGTAACGCAACAAGCAAGCTAATGACAAGAGCAGAGACAATAATAAGTAGTGTGTTAAAAGTATATCCCAAGATCTGATCCATTACTGGCATACCATTGCTTGAAGAGATACCAAAATTACCTGTTATAAATGACATGAACCATAAAAAATAAGAATCTAAAAACGATAATTTTTCGGGTATAGGGTTCTCGATGCCTTGATTTTCCATCAAAAGTAATAAATATTCCTGCATTACATAATCGCCTGGTGACATAAATAGCAAAAGAAATATGAACAGACTTAGTATCAGAATGAGTAGTGTGGAGTGAATTAATTCGCGAAAAACTGCAAAGGAAATAGGTTTAACAATGGCTAATCTGAACATGGCGTTAAAAAACCTTATTCTATCGTCCAGGTTTCAATTTGGTTAAAAAATTTAAAGGGATGGATATTTACATTTCCAAGCTTACTATTGTATGCAGCATAATGACTTAAGGACCATAAAAACGTATAGGGTCTATCTTCAGCGATAATTTTATGCAGTTGATGATTGAGACTTCGCTTCTCTTCAAGGTCAATGGTTTGAGCGCTGAAGTCCAGTAATTGATCCACTTTTTTATTAGTGTAAGAAATAAAATTATTTTGACCCGGGTTTTGATATTTGCTGTGGAATAAACTGGATATGTCAGAAGAATCATCAAAGGACCATGACGCAAAGGTAATATCAAACCGGTGTTTTTTAAATATGGCTTTCTTCCAGGCCTCCCGTTCCATAAAATCAATATTCACAATTACGCCTATTTTTTTCAAATAGTTTTTATAAGCGAGAACGACACGTTTCATGGTTTCGTCGTTTTTATTAATGGGAACTCGTAATTTAAATGATAAACGATTGCCTTGCTGATCAATAAACCCTTGTTTGGTTTTGCGGTAACCGGCAGATTCCAATAGTTTCTGAGAGGTTTCAGGTTTATACTTATCGGGACGGATATCCAAATTGTATGCCCAACTTCCTGGTGCAAAAGGCCCTGAAATAATTCTTCCCTGGCCATTGAAAAAAGCATTTAACATCTCTTCGCGATTTATTGCATAAGACAACGCTTGACGAACAGCAGGTTTTGCTAAATGCGTGTTGTTCTGATTAAAAGCAAAAAACGAATAAGAAAGTGTATTATAAGACGATAAAGTAAATTTAGTATTGGCTTGTAGTTCTGCAATGTGTCTTGGGCTGACACTGACAATTAGATCTAATGCATCAAAATTTAGCGCTTGATTCATGATGTTCTTGTCAGCAAATGGTTTTGCGACAATGCGCCTGATGTTGGGTTTTCCTAAAAAATAATCTTCATTTGCTGCCAGGGTGACTTCTCGATTATGATTACTGCGAACAAACTTATAAGGTCCAGTGCCGATAGGATGATTGGCAAATGGGTTCTTTTTTGTAAGAAATTGTGAATTTTTCAAAATATGCTTTGGTAATATTTTAAACTGGAATAGTGCCAAATTAGCGACTGTGTTATCTTTCAATACTATGAGAAGGGTATGGTCGTCTAATGCACGCATATCAGCAAAATGTTCAAATAGTTGTTTTTGTGCTGTATCAGTTTTGGGATGTTTTATAAGTTTATGAGTAAATACAGCATCATGTGCCGTGAGGCTTATTCTTGAACTTGACTTACTGTGCCAGAATACATCTTTACGTAAATAAAAAGTAAATTCACGGTGATTTTCCGAAACTTCCCAACGCTCAGCAAGGTCAGGCACAATTTCTTGTTTTTCATTAATGCCCAATAAACCATTGAACATTAACTCAACCAATCTTTGTGATGACATTTCACGGCTTGTATAAGGATCGAATGTATCTGGCCGAATTATTTCTCCATAGCGTAAAACATTTTTAGGTGCTGCCAGTGTTATAGTCGAGAAAATCGCGCATGTTAATATCGCGATGAGAAATAACTTAATTAGTTTCATAAGCAAGTAGTTTAATCCTTTTAAAAAATGTTTATTGCACCGCTACTACGCTGCCTGAACAAATATTCACCCTGAACTGCATCTTGGAGTTGGCGCATAATCGGAAAATTTTCACCTAATGAGAAGAATATTTGTAAACTCTCTGAGAAATTCTTATTTAACCTGAGGGCCTCTGCATAATTTAATAATAAAATGGGTTCATTCGCTAACAGACTATTGGTATTGCTTCGATCCATCGCGTTTTCCAACAATCGCAACGCTTTTTTGTTGTGGCTTTTTAAGAGAAAGTATCGCCCGACATTTGTGTTTAACGCTTCAAACCGTTTGCTTCGCCCATTTTCTGCTGATAACTGGGCAGTTTGCACTATTTGTGGACAATTAGCGCGAAGATAAACGCACATTAACACAGCGTCTGCACTTTGAATGGGATCGTTTTTAAAATTGTTAACACCATCTTGCCAAGCCTGAAAAGCTCGAGAGCGTTGACCCACTAAATAACCATGAGTCGTTGATCGAATGGTGGTTAGAGAAGAAATACTTTTAGGTAATCGCCGCAAATTTTCGACGGCTTTTAAATAGGTCTTAGCTGAAGTCGAATTTACGCGAACCAAGTCCAATTCAGATAAATGGAAAGTCGCTAAATCGTGGTATTTGGCATCTTTACTGGCTGCAGTTAGCAATGATTTGCTTTGTTTGTAATAAAACTCCGCTACTGAGTCAATTTGAGTCACCTCATAAAAGCGCAAGAGTTTGCTGCTGTCAAACTTTTCAATATGGGAAGGCTTCCCCATATTTGTACGATTTAGTATATGACGTGCATACTTGAGGTCGTTTTGATTAACGGCAATACGCAGCGCGTAATTGGAAAAACGACTTGTCAAAAGTGTTTCTGGTGGAAATAATTTACTTTCTAAGCGTTTAATGCGTTGAATGTCGACCTTTGACATTCCTGACAATGATATTTCAAGATGATGAATTGCCATATTTAGTATGACATTTGTTCTGTCGATATTTTTGATTATTGCGTTATATTGCTTTTTATTGTTGTTGAGATAAGCAATCCAGGCGAGATAAATTTCGGCTAATTGATAGTACTCATTATTGGGCGTTAATTTCGCAGAAAACTCATTTAGTCGTTGTTTTGCTTTTGTGAGCTGATTTTCAAGAATCAGAATTTCCGCTAAATAAAAATTAGCATAGAGACTTTTTTGTTTTACATCATCTTTAACCAAGGTAGTGAGGTAGGTGAGCTGGCTTTTTTTTGTTTTAGTGTATACGTCTTGATAAAACTTTAAGCTCTTTGAGAAAATTAAGCCAATTTTTAATTTTTCTACGACTTCTAACCCGTTGTAATTGTCTATTCTAGACAGTAATATTTTTGTGGCTTTGTCGTATTTTTTTTCCTTATACGAATTCATTGCATCGTTTATAATGCTGTTGGCCAGCGTTATAGATGGAAATACAAGAAGAAAAATTAAAATTAAGTAACGCACCTTAGCTAGCGTATCCCGGTAGTTTTGCAATAAATATTCGACTCCATTGTTTATCTTGACTTTGAAATGCCAACATGCCGGATGGGGAACAACTCAGGTCTCGATTTATTTTCGTGTTGGTTATCACCAGACCTTGTTTCTTATTCTTTGTATTTACAATATGAATGGGATTATACGAGTCATCTATGTATTGGATATAAGCTATGTGTTTATTGTCTGGTAACCAACATGGGCCATAAACAGAGTTTTGAATAACATGATCACTCAAGATATGCTTTTGTATTGAGTTTTTCGAAATTTGGCTATTATTGTTTGCATCGACGACTAATAATTGCCAAGCTAAGTTTGAATCTTGATTAATGTCAATACTAAAGAACGCGAGATGTTTACCATCAGGTGACCAACTGGGGCGAATATTATTGCGATGCGGAAAATTCGTGATAGCTCTTAAGCTGCTATCTGCATTTTTAATGTCGTCAATAACATAGATTTGAAAACGATTGCTATCTCCAATCATTAAAGCGATTTTATCACCCGTTGGTGACCAGACAGGGTTTAGCACATCATAATTACCAGATAACGCTGGTGATACTTTTTTAGTGGCGAAATTATAAAGCATCAATCCCGCTTTACCCTGACGAGAAGAAATAAATGCCAGTTGTTTGGTATTTGGTGCCCAATGCACTTGGTTATCTATGGCATTATGTGTTGTTAGTCTGTGAATTGTAGTGTCCGCAATATCACCGGAATAAATATCAAAGTTATCCGTTTTTCCATTGCTCACAAAAACAAAAGAATCAGAGTTTGTCGCCCAATGCATATTGAAGGAAAAGTGTGTTGAGTCTGATAACTCCGGTAATAACTCTGAGAGCTCTACATCGGGGCTCGTTTTTGTTGAGATGTTTTTTACAAGTTTACCATCTGTATCAACAACCACAATTTCATGGCTTAAGGCATCATATCGTTCGAAGCTTATGTATTCACTAGCGTGGGACCAACTTGGATTAATATCGTTATAACGTTCGTAGGGTTCGCTAATAGATTTGACATAAACCGGACTGACAAAACCGATATCAGCACTCCAGGTCATCGCTTGAACGCAAAGCAGTAAAATAATAAATAAAATGAATTTATTGGTCATGTGGTAATATTTACGACTCATCGATCCATCAGATTTTTTTCAATGGCTAATCATCTGAATCGAAAGTGGTTTACAGATAATGAGATCAATCTCATATAAGGCAAATTCGATTCCGTTTTCAGGGGAAATGGGCGAAGAATTCATCAAAAATGGCGGAGACAACGGATTTGTATTGTAGGATTATGTCTGCTTGCTAAATATACTAATATTTACCAAATGTACCTTCTTGGAAATCCGTAACAAGTACCAATTCAAATATAAATTTGTCTGTTGACTCAAGCTCTTAGAAAGAAACCGCAATATTCCAAAAAATAGGTAAAACTTTATTCCTATTCGGAACTTAAATTAAAGTCAATCTACACGCAAACCGAAGACTTATTAATAGAAGGGCCAATTTACGATAGAGAGATACATGCCTGCGAGTTTAATCGTCATTTTAATTGTGCTGTTGTCCGGGCTGACGCCTGCAATTGTCTATTTAGGTCTATGGGACTTAGGTCAAATAGCGAGCATAACATCATTTGTTATGGGTGCATCTCTTTTGCTCAGTTTCTACTTGTATAAAAAAAAATTACTCTTAAGCAATGCCAGCAATAAGAGTGAACAAAACTTGGATCAGTTTAAAGCTGGTTTAAGTGATTACTTTAAGTCGATTCAGTATGCGTTAAAAATAATGCCAGTGCATCAGCGGCAAATGAAAGATGTTATCGACTCTACAGAAAAAGCTGCGTTAAATTTGGGTGAGCATTTTGCCACAATGATCGAAAAATTAAATGAAGGCGGCCAAAAAACCGCAGAGCTGTGTGATTCGGTAATAAACGATCGTAATGAAGGGAACATGGTTAATATATTGTGTCGCAATGAATCGGCGCTTGAAAAAATGCGAGACTCTTTTGATGCAAGATCTGATGGTTCCTCGAGTTTAATCAGTTCGCTGGAAGGGGTTCGGGTTCGAGGTGAAGGTGTGCGGACACATATTGCAAGAGTTCATGATATTGCAAGTACAACGAATCTTCTCGCGCTAAATGCTGCGATAGAGGCGGCAAGAAGTGGTGAAGCCGGTCGGGGTTTTGCGGTTGTTGCAGATGAGGTACGAAATTTGTCACGGCAATCCGATGATGCAGCAAACGATATAAACGACACATTAACAGAATTCATAGGTGCGCTGAATGAATTAGAAGGCGTCATTGGCGAATTTGTTACTGAAGAATCGAGTATGTTCGATCAAGTCAACAGTAATATGCAGGAGTTAACCAGCGATTTCATTGGCATGATTGTTAATTTAACTCAGAACTCTGATGAGTTGTTAAAGAATAATAAATTGGTCGAACAATCTATGTCTGAAATTGTTGTTTCTCTCCAGTTTCAAGATACCACTCGGCAAATACTCGAACATGTACAAACCGATATGCAAAAAATGATTGACGGTCTACACAGTAACGCACTCGCTGTTGGAGCGACGGCCGATGACTTGAAAGTGGATATTGATGAAACGGAAATTGACAAATCCGTGGTGGAAAATTACACCATGGAAAGCGAGCGTAAAGCGTTTGCTGAAGTTTCCGGTGGTGACACGTTTATTGATTCTAATGAATTGTCGTCAGTTGATGATGATATAACATTTTTATAGAGCAAGGAAATATGCCGAAAAAGATTCTATTTGTCGATGACTCCGCATCCATGCGTCAGATTGCTGGTGTTTCATTAAAAAACGCGGGTTTTGATGTAACAACCGCAAATGACGGTGCTGATGGCGTATCCAAATTGAGTGATCGGTTTGATGTGATTATTAGTGATTTGAATATGCCGAACATGAACGGTATTGAGTTTATTAAAGCGATAAAGCAAAGCCCACAAAACAAGTTCTCACCGATAATTATGTTAACCACAGAATCGTCAGGCGAGATGAAAAAACAAGGACAATCGGCTGGTGCTAAGGTTTGGGTGGTGAAACCATTTAAACCTGAAAAATTAATCGCTGTGTTAAATAAATTAATTGGATAATAGACTACAGGTAGTGCGAATCAATGCGCAAAATTGAACCCAGTATTTTCAATGAGAATCAATATTGGAATGAGAAATACAAAATTCAAACGGTTAAGTTATTGCCGGGTGATTACTATGTAAGTGCGAATAATGAAATGATTGTCACTTTGTTGGGTTCTTGTGTGTCTGCTTGTATCCGGGATAGACAAACATTGGTAGGTGGAATGAATCACTTCACCTTACCGTGTTTACAAAGTAATTATAAATCACCAAAACGATTAGAATACGAAGCGTTAGTTGAATACGGTTCATTAGTGATGAGTCAATTGATTGATGAAATCCTGCAAAAGGGTGGTAAGAGAGAAAATCTTGAAGCAAAGATATTTGGCGGTGCGGACATGGGTAGTTTTTCCAAATATGATTTAGGAAAATATAATGTGATGTTTCTTAAAAAATATTTATTAGAACAAGATATTCCCGTATTGAGTACGGATATCGGTGATACCTGGTCCCGTAAAGTCTACTTCGTTCCTTCAACTGGTGATGCTTACGTGAAAAAAATTGAACGTAAAAATAATCAAAAAGTATTCGATCGTGAAATACTTTATTCTGACAAGATATGATTGTTAGAAGCGATTTATAACGAATTGTTGTAAGGAGAGTAACTATGAGCATCTCGTCAAAATGGCATCCAACTTCCAATACGTTAGAACTTGTCATGGAGGAAAAATTTAGTCATTCAATTTATCCAGAATTTAAAGATGCTTATAAAAGTCAGGTAGTAGAAGAAATAACAATTAAAATTGATATGAGTAAGGTTAACGTTATGGATAGTGCCGCATTAGGTATGCTAATTCAATTACGTCAATATGTTGATAAGTTAAACGGCCAAGTGATACTTAGCAATCCACAGGAAGCTGTTAGAAGCGTTTTAAAGAATGCGCAATTCGAAAAACTATTTGGTTTATAGTGAGAGCAATGTGTAATCTCTGATATGCCAGACAAGGAAAAAAGTCGCGGTACTATTCTTGTTGTTGATGATGAGGAATCAACGAGACAATATTTGCGTATCATGCTGGAAAGCTTGGGCTTTAAAATAGTTCAAGCCACAAATGGTATAGAAGCCATTGCATGTTACAAAGAATACTCCCCTAAAATTATTTTCATGGACATCATTATGCCGGAAATGGATGGCTATGAGGCGACGAGACGCATTAAAGCCATTGATAAGGATAAATATATTCCAATTGTCTTTTTAACGTCTTTGGATGATGACGAGTCACTTATCAAATGCCTTGATGTAGGCGGCGACGAATTTCTGAGTAAGCCATTTAAAACATCAATTCTAACAGCAAAATTAGTTGCGATTGAGCGAACCCTGGTACTGCATGAAAAAACCACAGCGTTATTAAACCATATAATTAGGGATGAGGAAGTTGCAAATGATGTGTATCAATGTGCCGTATTATCAGGAAATGTTGCCACCGAACAAATAAACTTGATCAGCCGTCCACACAGCACTTTTAGTGGCGATATTATGCTGTCAGAGCACTCAAACAATGGTGATTTGTATGTGCTGTTGGGTGATTTTACAGGTCACGGCCTTGGTGCAGCAATGGGAGCACTACCAACCACGGAATTGTTTCGTAACCTGGCGAGCAAAGGATTACCCGTTCAAACCATTGTTGAAGAGCTGAACAAAAAGCTGTTTGCCAATTTACCCATTAACATGTTCATGTGTGCGCAATTGATTGTGATACATCATGATATGCGACGAATATCTGCGATCAGTTGTGGCATGCCCGATATTATAGTGGTTTCAGGAAATCCCATTAACATTAAACATCGCGTAACTGCCTCTGGACCTCCTTTAGGCGCAATTGAGATTTTCGATTTTGAGAATACAGTATCGGATTTGTCCATATCTACTGGTGATCACGTGCTTCTAACAACCGACGGTTTGACAGAATCAACTAATCCAGAAAACGAAATGTATGGTGAACAAAAATATACCCAATCTGTACTTGCCGCGACCACTCTTGAGTCTTTGCTGAGTGATGTTATGAAAACATTAGATAGTTACATATCTGATCAAGTTCAAAGTGATGACATTACTGTTATCGATATTCCTGTCACACCAGCGATTTTGCCAAAATTGGCAGAGGTGAGTACTTCATTACACGAAGTCCTGCCATCGAATGAGAGCAATGAGAAAAACTCAAAGTTCGCAATTTCCTTTCGAATGGATCTGCGTGGTAATGCCTTAAAATTTGCAGATCCGGTTTCTCAAATAATCGAGTGCATTAAACCGGTTGTAATTTTGGGTGAACAAGAAAATAGACTACATACCATTTTAACAGAACTCTATTTGAATGCGTTGGAGCATGGAGTATTGGAGTTAGATTCTGAGTGCAAAAACAATCCTCAAGGATTCTGCGCTTATATGGATGAAAAAGAAAAAAGGCTTGAGAACTTGCTGGGATCATTCGTCTTTGTGGAGGTAATTTTGTATTGTTATGAAGCTTTTAATATGACTAAAGTTGTATTTAAGGATAGTGGACAGGGATTTGATTACCAATCTCAATCTAATCTGGCCGTAGGCACAGAAAGCCTTTATGGCAGAGGAATAAATATGGTTAAAAACCTATGTCATGAGGTGACGTACATGGGAAATGGAAATCATGTAGAGGTTTGGTATCGTTGGGATAATCCCTAATTTATTCTTCAATCTTATTTCGCCAATAAAACCTTTAAACTTGTAAGGCAATAATTGCGTGAATAACACACATACAATTATTTAAATCAATATTTCTGTTCGTAAAAGTGGTCAGTATTTTGATTGACGCTAAGTTTCTAATATTTTAAAAAATTCACAAATGTCAGGTTCTCGTTTAGTTTTTGATATAAGGAAAAATCTTAGTTAAGTCATTTGTGCGTATACCGATACACTATAGTGCTAAGCACTTAATTTTTGTAGAGGTTTTCATGGACTGGAAAAGTCATTCGCTCATAATTTTGGTTAGTAGTCGCTAATTATAATCAGTTATGCAGCTGCGAACTAAACTCATCTCACCGCTAATTGTACTGCTGTTAACCTGTGCATTGTTTTTACATGCCTATCTATTGCCAAAAATTCATGATGAACTAGGTGCAGAGTTTGAAGCTTCCGAGCATGCGGTGGCGGATGCTATTGCGATAGCCTCTGTTAATCTAATGTTATCCAATGACATTGCTGAATTATACAATCTACTAGACAAACAACATGAACTTCATCCCTATTGGAAAAAATTAGAAGTATTTAATGCTAATGGCTTACGGCTTTATCCAATTGAAGAAACGCCTGAAGTAGAGGTAGTACATGGGCATGAAATATTTCATAAAATCCAATTTGATAACGAGCAAGTAGGTTACATTAACATCTTGGCAGATAGTGCTGACTTAGTTCACAAAAAAGAAGATGCAGTAAGGTTGTTTGGAAATATTTTGTTAGTAGGTCTGTCCTTGCTTATTGTCTTTATTAGTTATTTGCAACATCACATGATATCTCGACCTATTCGTAAATTAGCCAGAGCAGTAAACCTCTTGCAACGCGGGGATTTTGATAAATCCCTAAATATTTCTAGTAATGATGAAGTGGGCGAACTTAGTAGTAATTTTAATAAAATGCGCGACAGCATTATGCAATACAAATCGGTTCTTTTAATGGAGTCACAACGTACCCAAGCTGTCATGAATAATCTGTTTGACGCCGTTATTTCAGCAGATTCACAGGGTAATATTCTCTCGATTAATGATGCCGTAGTTAAATTATTTGGTTACCGACATGAAGAGTTATTTGGCAAGAATCTCAGTCTGCTTATGACACGTGATGACGCGAACCAACACGATAGTTTTATTCAAAGATGCAATGAACTTGGTGATTCGAGAATTATCGGGACGGATCGAGAGGTTTTGGGTTGTCGCAAGAATGGTAGCGTTTTTCCCATTGAGTTAGCGGTTAACCAAACCATGATTGGGGATGAAAGAGTATTTATTGGTGTATTACGTGATGTCAGCGCACGTAAGGAGGCGCAAAGAGCGTTGATGATTCAGCGACAACAGATTGAGGCAATTAATCAAGCACAGTCTAATTTCATTGCATCAGGTAATCCCGTGCAATTTTTTGAAGGATTGTTGCCTGACATGCTGGAGTTAACAGAGAGCGAGTATGGCTTTATCGGAGAATATATTCAAGATAATGAGGCGGCTCCTTATCTAAAATTATACGCGGTCACAAATATCGCTTGGGATAAAGCCACCCAAGATTTTTACCAAGAGAATGCCGAAAAAGGCCTGGAATTTTGCAATCTGGATAATTTGTTTGGTCATGTCGTATTAGAGGGTGAAATAATTTTAACTAATGAGCCAGTTAGCCACCCTTACTCTAAAGGCATTCCGGAAGGTCATCCCCCTCTTAACGCGTTTCTGGGTGTTCCTTTATATCTGGGAGAGCGTTTATTGGGAATCGTGGGTTTGGCAAATCGACCATCGGGATATGACGATCAAGTTGTTGATTCCTTACAGCCAGTTTTAGGTAGCTGTGCGCAACTACTGGATGCAGTAGGTAAAGAAAGAGAAAGGCAACGTGTTGCTAAAGAATTAATTCAAGCAAAAGAGTCGGCTGAAGCAGCAGCCAGAGCCAAAAGTCAGTTTCTTGCCACTATGAGTCACGAAATTCGTACACCGATGAACGGCGTTCTGGGTATGTTGCATTTATTGGAAAAAACGACCCTAGACCAAAAACAAAGTCGGTATATTAATACTGCAACAGGTTCGGGCGAAATGTTATTAACCGTTATTAATGACATTCTTGATTTCTCCAAGATGGAATCAGACAAACTCGAGCTTGAAACAATTCCTTTTAATCCGACATCAGTGGTTGAAGAAACCGTTGCTTTATTAGCAAAAGCTGCACATGAGAAAGATTTAGAATTAATTTGTTCAATTGATGACGACGTACCGTATGAAGTTAAAGGTGATCCTACTCGCTTGCGCCAGATATTAACAAATTTAGTAAACAATGCCATCAAGTTTACAGAAGCTGGACATGTTGTGGTTTATCTCAAGGCGCATGAACAGAAGATTCTATTTAAAGTCGTTGATACGGGCATTGGTATTACTGAACAACAGCAGCAACATTTGTTTAAATCCTTTAGTCAGGTTGATAGTTCGCACACCCGGAAATATGGGGGAACTGGATTGGGCTTGGTTATTAGCCAACGTTTGGTCGAAGCCATGGGTGGAGAGCTTCGGGTATCCAGTACAGTAGATAAAGGTTCGGAATTTTCGTTTGAGCTGTGTTTAGAAGTTATCACTAAGGTAGCTGGAGACAAAAAACCGACAAACTTTCTTCATAATCAAAAAGTCTTGATAGTTGATGATAATGCAACTAATCGTTTAGTTCTAAATAATATGTTGCAAAGCTGGAATATTGACAACATTGAAGAAGCCGAGAATGGTCAAATAGCATTAGAAAAACTGATCACTGCCAAATCAAAAGACCTGGCGTTTAGTGTTGCATTACTCGACATGCAAATGCCGGGGATGGATGGCATCGAACTAGCTAAACATATTAGAGAGAATAAGCAGCTATCAGGCCTTAATTTAGTTATGTTAAGTTCAGTGGATCGTAACGTAGATAGCTTTGAGATTGATACATGGATTAACAAACCAGTGCGAAATTCGGATTTATATAATAGTCTGATTATGGTGCTTGATTCGAATGTTGATGACAGGTCTGAAGAGATCCATGAATCCAGTGAAAATAATATCTGGTTTGGTGGTCACCATTTGTTATTGGTTGAAGACAATCTGGTTAATCAGCAAGTTGCTGAAGCAATATTGGTTGATGTAGGATTTAAAGTCGATATTGCCAATAATGGGGCTGAGGCAGTGCAAGCGGTTCAAGAGCGGGTTTACGATGCTGTTTTGATGGATATTCAAATGCCAATTATGGATGGTTTGGAAGCGACCTCAAAAATACGGGCTTTAGGTGATTGCTTTTTAGATTTACCGATTATTGCGATGACCGCCCATGCACTTACCGGTGATTCTGACAAAAGTCTGCAAGCCGGCATGAACGCGCATATTACTAAACCTATTGAACCGTCGGCATTATTTAACACATTGAGTGAGTACCTTAGTTCAGAATTAAAATCTATTTCATCAACTACACCCCAGGAGTCAAAAGGTATATCTGAAAAGCATTTACCTGACTTGATAGGGATTGATGTTGCCAGTGGTTTAAAACGGTTGAATGGCAATTGGTCTGCTTATGAGAAAATTTTGAAATTTTTTCGTCAAAAGCAAGCAAATTTTACAGATGATATTGCTGACGCTATTGAGCAAGGTGATTGGCACTCTGCAACACAGTTGGCTCACACTTTGAAAGGCAGCAGTGGCAATATTGCAGCAAATAGTCTATATAAAGAAGCAGCAGTGCTAGAACAGGCCTGTTCTTCACAAGACATCAAACTGGTTGAAAATCAATTAGCAATCGTACGTGATGCACTACAAGAAATTATTAGTGGATTGTCAAATTGGGAGCAACAGACTTATAATTTGGGCTTAGAGAAAGTTGCTGTTCGTCAGATTGGCAATGATGATTTGCAGGAAGATTTGAAAATTTTAGCGGATTTATTGGATACTGACATAGGTGCCGCATTGGCTAAGTTTGAGAGTTTGAATCAAGCAATGAATGACACCCAATATCAACCTAAATTTGCAACCTTGGAAGACGCCTTAAGTCGTTTTGATATTGATGCTGCTAAATCTATCATTGCTGGAATGTGAGGATAACAATCATGAATACATTGGATAGTTTATTAAGAAAAGCAAAGGATAATTGATGACTTACGAAAAAAAGCAAGTATTAATCGTCGATGATTCCCCTGTTGATATTGTCGTACTGCTTGAAAATCTCAAGGACTATTATGCTGTTTTAGTGGCTGATAGTGGTGTAAAAGCTTTGGAGTTGGCAAAAAAAAATCCTAATCTGGAAGTGATACTACTTGATGTCATGATGCCAGATATGAATGGTTATGAGACCTGTGAACAACTGAAAGCTGATTCGGCGACGAAAGATATAGAAGTCATATTTGTTTCTGCTCATGACACGACAGAAGAAAAAATCGCGGGTTTCGATGCGGGTGGTAGTGACTATCTCATCAAACCCGTCCAACCAGAAGTATTACGACAAAAAGTAAAATTAGCGATTGAAAATAAGCAGGCTCGCTTAGACGCTAGTCAAGCTGCAGAAGCACAGCAAGCGGCAATGCAAACCGCCATGACCGCAATGAACAGTTGGGGTGAACAAGGCATATTACTCGACTTTTTTCGCAAGAGCTTTGAACTGACGACACTCCATGAACTTGGACATGCGGTAGTAGATGCTAATATTAATTACGACTTGCAGAATTCAGTGCAAATTAGATCTAAGTTGGGAATCGTTAATATCAGTAGTAAAGAGCCGATCTCCCCTTTGGAGATTGAGTTGTTAACACGATTAAAAGATGACGGTCGAATCATAGAGCGAAATAAACGCGCCATTTTCAATTTTGGCGACATTTCATTGTTGATAAAGGATATGCCGCATGATGAAGATAAACGGGGTCGTTTGCGGGATCATTTGGCAATTTTACTCGAAGGAGCCGAAGCCAAGATAAAATCTTTGGAAATGTCTCAAAGTTTGTCTCAGCTAGCAGTGGATTCTGAGCAAGCTTTACATGAAATTGAAGTTAAACAGAAAGATATTAAAGAAACAAATGTCAAAATTTTTGATAAGTTATACGAAGATATAGAGAACGCCTTCATGTCCTTGGGCTTAATTGAAGAGCAAGAAGTTGCATTGCTTAAACTGGTTCAATCAGGAATAAATAGTTCGCTTGAAAATTATGAAGAAGGGCTCGAAAACGATGAAAAAATGCGTGAAATTGTTGGTCGTTTAATAAGTATTTCCTAGTTATTAGGAGGAGTTAAAAAATTACTGAAAGTTTATCAACTAAGTCTTTTCAACAACATGTTTGTTTAAATAATCCAAACAGTCATCTGCTGGTAAAGGTTTGCTAAAATAAAAACCTTGCGCACGTTCACAACCCATATCAAGTAAGCATTGACTTTGCTCCAAGGTTTCAACACCCTCCGCAATAACATCCAGGTTTAAATTATGGCCCATGGAAATAATGGTATTTACAATAGCAATGTCATCTTTATCATTAGGAATTTCTTTAACAAAGGAACGATCAATTTTGAGAACATTAATGGGAAAGTGTTTTAGATAACTCAGAGATGAATAGCCTGTTCCAAAGTCATCGATGGATATTTGGATATCATTGTCATGTAATTCACGAAGTATGGAAATAACTTGATCAAACTGATGCATGATAGTACTTTCAGTAACTTCAAGTTCAATGAATTTTGGATCAACACCAGATTTGGAAATAATATCCATAATAATATCACTGAAATTCTTTTGAACAAATTGTTTAGCAGACAAATTAATGGCAATACGTGGAACATTGATTCCAAGTTTTTGCCAGTCCAAACTTTGTTGGCAGGCTTCTCGTAATACCCAATCCCCAACCTGGACAATTAATCCCGTTTGTTCTAACAGTGGGATGAAATCAGCAGGAGAAACCAAACCGTTTTCTGGATGTTCCCAACGTAACAGGGCTTCCAAGCCAACAATTTTTCCTGACTTTAAATCAATTTGAGGTTGATAGTGCAGTCGGTATTCTTCTCTTTCTAGGGCTTTACGTAATCCGCTTTCAAGGGAAATATGTTTAATACCGTGCATATCTAATTCGTTTGAAAACAGTTGAAAGCCATTGTTTTCTTTTTTTACATAGTTAACCGCGGTTTCGGCAAATTTTATTAGATTATCCATATTATCAGCATCCGAGGGGTAATGTGATACGCCGATGGATGTGCTGAGGTAGATATCCTGATTTTTAAGATTCAGTGGTTCGCCAATCGCATTCCTAATTTCGTTGATTAGTGGATGGTTTTCACTGTCAATGGTTACGTTATTGGCGAGTACGAGAAATTCATCACCTGCCATTCGACCAAATATAGCACCTGTTGGCATGATGTTACTGATGCGATGGGCAATGGTTTTTAATGCCTGGTCTGCAACCTGATGTCCAAATCCTTCATTTATCGTTTTAAACCGATCGATGTCTAAATAAATTACCGCAATCGGATTATTATGACGAGCAGCATGTTTAATATAGTCCGATAATGTTGATTGCAAACTTAAACGGTTGGGTAAATCTGTTAGGGCATCATAATTTGCAAGTCGATGAATATGATCTTGCGCTTTTTTGCGCTCACTGATATCCGCAAAGATAGCAATATAATCATTTACATTCTGAGCTTCATCTTTGGCTACGCTAATAGTCATGTAGACTGGATAAATGTCGCCGTTTTTTCTGCGATTCCAAATTTCTCCTTGCCATCGGTTGTCTTGATTCAAACTTTCCCACATATTTATGTAAAACTGGTCGTTATGCTCACCCGAGCGCAAGAAATCAGGTGTTTCACCAAGCACTTCTGCTTCTGAATAACCAGTAATTACTTCAAATGCAGGGTTAACTCTTTTGATAGCGTTATTAGAATCTGTAATCATTATCGCTTCTATGCTATTTTCAAAAACCTGCCCCGCCTGGCGCAGGTCTTTTTCTGCTAAACGTTGGCTCGTAATATCTCTTGCATAGCAATTTACATAGGATTTGTCTTCAGAAGGCGCGAGTAACCAATGGTAAATTTGATCTTGTATAGTTTCTTCGGTTTCCGTAACTTCGTTATTAGAGAGGCATTTGTTAATTAAGGGTTGCCAATGACCGGGTGCTTTTAAAATATGGCCATCAGACCAGTAGTCAATAATATGTTGACTTGCAGGATTCGCGTATGTGAGCTGTAAGTTATTGTCGAGTCTTATTACTGGCGCGGGATTTTCTTGTGGAAATTTGGCGAGGCTCTCTATTTCTGCGTTTGCTTTTACTCGGTCTGATATATCGACAACGATTGCGTAAAAAACTGATTCATTATCGGTTTTCGAAAGTTGAAGCCGAACTTCAGCGGGATAGCTTGTTCCATTTTTTCGTTGGTGTAATGTTTCGATATGAATTGAATTCACATCTTCATTAACCAAGGGTTTTATGAGCTTACGAAACTGTGATTCAGTTAAATCGGGTTTTATATCGTATGGATGTTTTACTAACATCTCATCCAAGGTATATCCCAGATTTTTCAGAGCTCCCTGATTGAGAAGTTTGAATAATAATGTGGTTGCATCAAAGACATAAATTTCATTTTGAGAGTTGTTGAGAATGTGCCAAAGCCGTTCGGTTAAGGCTTGGGATTTTTTGTGAAGTTTTCTGTTTTTAAACTCTTCTAACTCCCGCTGAATAGCGGGACATAAACGCGATAGATTATTTTTGTTCACATAATCATCGCAGCCGTACTGCATGAGTTGCACGGCGACTTCTTCACCAACGTTGCCAGATACCACAATAAAGGGAATTTCATTGTGACTGTTTTTTAAAACTTTAAGTGCCGCTGGAGCACTAAAACTCGGAAGTGAATAATCGGATAATATGACATCCCATTCCTGCTCAGCCAATGCCTGTTGCATGGTTTCAGCTGTCTCGATCTGTATATATTCTGGTTCAAATCCCCCGCGGCGTAATTCACGCAAGACGAGCATTAAATCGTCTTCATAATCTTCGATGATTAATACGCGGATATTTATAAACATAGCTACCTTATTATCCAGTATAAGCTATTGATAAAACCTGTAAATATGACAGTTACAGAGAACTATTACAGTATCGACTGAGTGGTGAAAAAAATTTAGCAGAAAAGGTGTAATGCCTCTATCTGCTAATTTTGATAAGGCCAACAACTGAAAGCTTAGACAGAGTCAAAAAATAACGCGCAAAAGGTGTACTGTTCAAAGGTGCTTTAACTTGCCGTTAACTCTTCCCAGCCATCGTCAGGTTTAAAGCTATTGCCAAAGCGTTGTTCCATGGAGCTTAAGCGGCCCTGATAGTTGGTGTAGCCTTCCATTCGCGCGTAATTGATCGGTCCGCCACGGAAGGGGGCGAAACCAGTTCCAAAGATCACACCGGCATCTAACAGTTCTTTGTTAGCAACCACATGTTCGCGTAAACATGCTACGGATTCATTCGTCATTCGACCAATCAACCGATCGGTCAATGCTTGTTTGTCGGCATTGCTTTCTTCCCGTTGACCTTTGACCTTTTTACCTGCTTTATAGGCATAGAAACCATGGCCAGATTTAACGCCAAGATTGCCTTTTTCTACCATGGATTTTAAGCTTTCGGGAACAGCGACATTTAATTCTTTTGAAAGAATATTGGCGACGGAAAGGCAAATATCCAATCCTACTGTGTCTGCCAAGGATAATGGTCCCATGGGCATGCCAAATTCCAGCGCAATTTTATCAATAATGGATGCTGGCACACCTTCTTCATGAATGCGCACTGCTTCTAGCATATAAGGCATCAAAATACGATTTACGAGAAAACCGGGTCCACTTTTTACGGGGAGAGGCAACCGATCTATTTGAGTTGCAAAAGCTGCTGTCCGTGCGGCGACTTCTTCGCTGGTTTGTGGGGATGTCACAATTTCAATTAGTGGCATTTGTGCAACCGGATTGAAAAAATGTAATCCTACCAGACGTTCTGGTTGCTCTAGCACTTCACTCAGGACTTCCAAAGGAATACTGGATGTATTGGTTGTTAGCAACGCGTCCGGTTTCATTCTAGGTTCCAGACTCTTATAAAGGGTTTGCTTGGCTTCGATGTTTTCGACAATGGCTTCAATTACAACATCCGCTTTTGGTACACCTAAACCTTCAATATCAGGTGTTAAACGATCCATTGCGTCAGTGACTTTTAGCGGTTGACCTCTTAATTTGCGTTGAAAAAGTGAATTTGCGCGTTTAAATGCTTTTGCCATGGTTGCTGGTTTTCGATCTTGCAGAGTTACTTTTAAACCACGTAAAGCGCACCAAGCAGCAATGTCACCGCCCATAACACCAGCACCAATAACATGGACGTGTTTTGCTTTTTCAAACTTATCGGCGATATCTGATTTTCCAAGCGATTTTAATTTTTCTCTCAGGAAAAAAACTTTTATTAAATTTTGAGCGGTATCACCAACCACTAAATTGGCTTCAGATTTGGCTTCCTCTTCCAACATTTTCTTAGGATCATCAAAATACTTTGCCCATAAATCGATGATGGCATAAGGTGCAGGATAATGGGATTTGCGTGCTTTTTTCGCGACATTTTTAACAATCATTTTTTTCAATAACGGACGAATCAATACATGATTGGTTAATGTTTGCAGTTTGCCAGCTTTATGTAGGGGTGGTTTATCCATGATGGTTTTTTTCGCGGAAGCCAATAGCTGACGATCTGGCACGGCGTAATCAATCATGCCAAGTTTTTTGGCCTTGCGCGCATTGATAGGTTTACCGGTAAGCATGATATCCATCGCGGCAGGCGCCCCAATTAAACGTGGTAATCGCACGGTGCCGCCAAAACCAGGATGAATTCCCAACTGTACCTCAGGTAGGCTCATGCGGGTTTGGGGTCCGTCTTCTGCAATCCGGTACTTACAGGCGAGGGCCAATTCAAAACCTCCGCCCATGCAAAAGCCTTTAATCAATGCGACTGTTGGACATTTTAATGCAGCTATTTGATCCATGATTCGCTGGCCACGTTGAACGTGTTTGGTGGCCTGATCAATGCTGTCGATGACGGTAAATTCTTTTATATCAGCGCCGGCAATAAATCCGTTTTTCTTGTCCGAGATAAATACAACACCCGATGGCAGATTGCTAGTTTCGATATCATTTAAAATACTTTCTAATTCTTCAAGCACCGATACACATAAAACATTCGTGCTCGAGTCTTTTTGATCGAGATGAAGCCACAATACACCCTCTGCGTCAGTAACGGGTTTCCAATGTTGATATTGTTTTTCCGTGGTCATTGAATCACTCCATTTCATTTTCTATTAGCATGGCACCACCTTGTCCGCCACCAATGCATAAACTTGCCATACCATGTTTTGCGTTGTTTCGTTTTAACACATGTAACATATGTAAAACGATTCTTGCACCACTGGCGCCTACTGGATGGCCGATACTGATACCCCCACCATCAACATTTAGCCGTTCATGAGGTATTTCGCCAATCGCAGATTTTTTATCTAAATGGGTTTTACAATAATCGGGATCTTTCCAGGCTTCGATGCAGGAGAGTACCTGCGCAGCGAACGCTTCATTAATTTCCCAATAATCAATTTTATCAGGTGATAATTTATTGCGGGATAAAATGGGTGCCATTGCATGGGCAGGACCTAATCCCATTTGAGACGGATCCAATCCAGCCCAATGGCTATCAGCAATTCTACCCATGGGAGTCAGGTTATGATCTTTAACCGCTTTTTCGCTGGCGAGAATTAGCATTGCGGCACCATCAGTAATTTGTGCGCTGTTTGCTGCAGTGACTTTTCCAAATCGACGATCGAAATAAGGCTTTAGTTTTTGCATACCTGTCATATCAGAATCGCGCCGTAAGCCATCGTCGGCATCATAATAATTGCCATTGTTGTCATAGCAAATTTCAATTTCATCGAGGTGATTATTATCCTGTGCTGCAGCCAGGCGTCGATGACTTTCTACGGAAAATTCATCCATGGTATTGCGGCTAATGTTAAATCGATGCGCAAGTATCTCAGCAGTTTGCCCCATATTTAAACCGACCACAGGGTCTGTAAGGCCACGTAATAAACCAATGATTGGTTTTAAATGTTTGCCACGCAGTTTTGATAACGCCTTGATTTTAGCCATGGGTGTTTTCATACGAGAAAAATTTGCTAACCAGTCAACCATGGTGTCGTTTAAGAGTAGTGGTGCGAAACTCATAGCTTCAACCCCACCTGCAAGGACGAGGTCCGATCGACCGGATGCAATGTTCAATGCAGCGCTATCCAATGCTTGCATGCCAGACGCGCAATTGCGTTGCACTGTCCAGGCAGGCACATCTTCACCACAACCCAGCCGTAAGGCCATGACACGTGCAATATTGGCTTCATCCGGCCCCGGAATCATGCAGCCAACAACCACTTCATCAAAGTCTGTGGGGGAAAAATTTTGTCTATCTAAGAGCGGTCTTCCAGCACCGACGCCAAGATTAGCTGCAGGGAATGGCCCGTGTTTGCCTTTAGCTTTTAAGAAAGGTGTTCGCGCACCATCTATAATATAGACTGGTTTGCCGATGGATTTTTTTCGTGATGTAGCCATCATGCTGCTCCTTGTTAACTGTGCCTAAATTCATCAGCTGCAAAATCATCAACTTTAATGATTGCGTTTTTTAACTCCAAAAAGCGAGCAAATAATTTCGCTTCCTGGTCCGTGATCAAAACTTCTCGGTCTGCTTGTTTTAACATTTCTTCAATCGTTCTTCCGCTTAATTGTCCTTGTTTCTTCAGGCCAATCAAACGTTTCTCAACTTTATCGGCTTCATCGGCAATTTCAAACGCTTCTTCTAGTCGTGCGACTTGTTGTGTGTCTTGTTCAGGCAAATACACGCCTTTGGTTAATCTATCTCGGCTATCAGAAGGTTTCATTAAAATTGAAGCGAGTTGATGGCCTTGTTCATCATTCGGTGGTGAAAGTCTTTTGCCGTAGGGGAAAATAACCCATTGCAAAATTTTGGGGATAACTATGCCCGGGAAATTATGCATAATCCCAATCATGGCTTGTTGAATTTCATACAAGCATTCATCACAAACCCATTTTATTAATGGTAAATCGGATTCAGGACGGCCTTGATCGTTAAATCGTTTAAGCGAAGCCGATGCTAAATACAGTAAACTTAGTACGTCTGCAAAACGGCCAGATAATTTTTCTTTACGTTTAAGTGCACCACCTAGGCTCAACATTGCAGCATCAGCTAATAATGCAAAAGCACTGCTGAAACGTGTTAGGTCTTGATAATAGCGCTGCAATTCTGTGTCACTTGGGGTTGAAACGAATCTGGCATTGGTTAAACCCATGACTAGACTACGAACAAAGTTACTTAAGGTGAAATGTATATGGCCTGAAAATGCAGCATCAAATTGTTTTGCCGCATTTTTTTTATCAGTACTGCCGGCGGCTTCCATTTCTTGAAAAACGAAAGGGTGGCATCGAATTGCACCTTGTCCGAAAATTATTAAACTTCGGGTTAAAATATTTGCACCTTCCACCGTGATACTGATTGGAATGGCATGATACAGCTTGCCAAGAATGTTGTTCGGACCCAGGCAAATTCCCGAGCCGCCTTGAATATCCATGGCATCATTCACCGCTTTACGCATACGTTCGGTTAGTTGGAACTTGAGAATGGCGGATAATACAGAAGGGCTTTCTCCATGATCCAACGCACTGGCTGTTAACTCACGTGATGCGTCCATCATGTATGCATATCCGGCCATTCGTGCCAGGGGTTCTTCGACACCTTCAAAGCGACCGATTGGCATTCTAAATTGTTTGCGAACTCGCGCATACGCACCAATGGAACGGCTGGTAAATTTAACGCCACCAACGCTCAAGGCAGGTAAAGAAATCGAACGTCCTGCAGCAAGACATTCCATTAACATGCGCCAGCCTTGGCCACATTGTTCTACGCCGCCAATAACCCATTCCATTGGAATAAAGACGTCGTCGCCATGGTTGGGACCGTTTTGAAAACCGATGCCTGATGGATGATGACGGCGTCCAATGTTGACACCAGGGTGAGTCGTTGGAATAAGTGCACAGGTGATTCCAAGCTCTTTGGTGTCACCAATAAGTCCATCGGGATCACTTAATTGAAAGGCTAACCCTAATACTGTTGCCACGGGGCCAAGCGTGATGTAACGTTTATCCCAGGTGACTCGCATACCTAAAACATCATTTTGCCCATTGTATTCGCCTTTACAAACAATTCCAAAATCAGGAATTGAACTGGCATCACTGCCGGCCTCTGGACTGGTGAGTGCGAAGCAGGGGATCTCTTCGCCGTTTGCTAAACGTGGTAAATAATGATTTTTCTGTTCTTCGGTTCCGTAGCGTAATAGCAGTTCAGCTGGGCCCAATGAGTTTGGCACCATGACCGTCACTGCCGCGGCAACACTACGTGTAGAAATTTTCATTACAACAGCGGAATGGGCTAATGCAGAAAACTCCAAACCCCCGTATTTTTTTGGAATGATCATACCGAATAAACGGTTTTGCTTAATGGATTGCCAAACTTCAGGTGGCAAGTCATTCAGTTCTTGCGAAATCTTCCAGTCTTCAATTAACTGACAAAGTTCGTTCACAGGACCATCAAGAAATGCTTGTTCTTCTTGTGTGAGTTTGGCGGTTTTATGATTCAGTAATTTTTGCCAATCTGGGTTGCCACTGAATAAATCACCATCCCACCAGACACTACCGGCATCGAGTGCCTCTTTTTCAGTACGCGACATGGGTGGTAGAATTTTACGGTAGATTTTTAAAATGTGGTTCGTAATTAATATTTGTCGGATTGCGGGTATATTCACAACAAGTGCATAAAGTATGAATCCGCCCCACAATGTATTCATGCAAGCACCCAAACCGTAGAGACCGGTTAATACGACCAAGAGTACGGCGAAACTTGTTGTCCAGATAATTGCTTTTGCGCGATGGTAGGCAAGTACACCAATGAGCAAAAGAATAATTAGCGCAGTAATCATTGAAAACTCCTTAGCAACCGTTGTTTGATTCTGTGTTGCTTTGTTTTATGTGAGTCTGGAAGTTGAAATCGAACAGAGGAAAAAGTATGCAGTTCAAAACATGAGCTACAAAAGACAGTGATTTCATTCCTTGAAAATCCTTTGTGTATTTAACGGTAAGTAAACAAATAACTCTAATAAAAACAGCTCGCTGAAACAGTAACACGGTACTTCGGGTATTTCTGGCTTAACTCTAGGCAGAAATTTGATTGAATTGATATTTCATTAACCAAATTGCTAAAGCTAATTCTATTTCATTGAGTTTATTACATTTTTCGTGCCGAAATAATAAATATTTTCCTTCAGTGATTAGATAAAGCAATTTGCTGATCGTTACAGAAAAAACTGCGACTTTGATCAATGGTTGAGAATTAAATTGATCGTTTTATCGAGTGCTACTTGATCCGTGTAGTAATGGGGCGATAGCCTAACGCCTTTGCCACGTTTTGCACAAAAAATATTATTATTTGTTAGGTGCGTAAATAATTCATCGCTACTGACTTTGTTGGACCGGAAATTAATGATGCCAGTTCGATGCTTTTTATCTGAGGAGCAGAGCATTTCAATTCCAGGATCTGCTGATAATTGGTTGAATAAGTAGTCAGCATTGGATTTCACGTTTGCTGCAACGGATGGCATGCCTATCTCAAGTAGCAATGATAAGCTCGCATTTAGTGCCACAATGCCGAGCATATTTGGACTACCGCATTCGAATCTGCGTGCATTATTTGCAATCTCCCAATGTCTGTCATTGTAGTTCGTTGGATTTTCTATCATATGCCAGCCATATTGTTGCAATGATAAGGACTCCCGAACACCGGATCGACAATAAAATAAAGCGAGACCTTCTGGTCCAAGCATCCATTTGTGACCATCTGCAACCACAAAATCTGCATTGCATTTTTGAACATCAAATTCCTCGGCACCAATACTTTGTATGGCGTCTACGCAAAACAAGATTTGATTGGCCCGACAGAACGAGCCTAATTTATTTAGATCTACACGAAAACCAGATGCGTATTGCACAGAACTAATGGACAGTAAGCGTGTTTTTTCATCGCATAAGTCACACAAAGATTGTTCAGCAGATTCACCGGCAGACAGGCTGGCATAGCGTACTTCTACGCCATAGCGTTTTAATGATTCCCAAACAATATAATCAATCTTGTATATCCACCGCCTAAGGCGGTGGCTTGGACAATGGCTATGCCGTTGTCATAAGCATCTACGCATGATATTTCTTGTTGGGTTATCCCCATAACATCAACAAGAGGAATTC